>JAEEGL011655363.1_pt1 | contig 43141 bp, 32 predicted proteins | sample 9134231 | NCBI WGS metagenome assembly JAEEGL01 (sample SAMN16246548, study PRJNA631951) | gut metagenome | biome: gut microbiome; feature: rumen; material: fiber-attached | host: Bos | place: Iran: Karaj | collected 2018-10 | reverse complement strand
TTCGCCAACGAGATCATCGAACAGCCCGAGGTCATCGAGAGCTTCCGCCAGTACAAACGGAGCTTCGAGGAGGAGAACGATGTGGTGATCGACGACAGCTTCGACATCTCCGACTACGCCTTCCGCCGCCAGCAACGCTCCTACAAGCGCGTCATCCGCCTCGACCGCAAGATCCAGATCATCATCGACGGCAACCGCGACAACGTGGAGCAAGGCGAGGATGAAAGAGGAAAGTATTACAAGGTATACTATAATGATGAAGAATAACGATATTCAGTTTAACCTCTCGTTGTTTCCGATATGTAATCACATCTAATTGATGGGTATGGAATCCCTTTTTATTCTTCCATTTTCCTCATCAACTCTTTATTTAATGACTCATCTTTCCCTATCAGTTGTTGAACCAGTTTGAACACCATTGTGCAGGGATTATGTTGGGCGTAATGTTGGTCGGTATATTCTTTGCTTTTTGCCTCCGCAAACTTCATGGCATTTTCCATCGAACCGTATTGAGTCATTATTTGATAGTTGTTCTGTGCATTTTTGGCGTATTCATACTTGGCCTTCAAATGATATTTTGGAGATCGGTTGACAGCATCTGAGATGGCTTTTTTATATTCGGTCCGGTTCATGCCCGTGACTCTGTTTGCGAAATGATACAAATACCACAATTCAAAAGCTTCATTACTCCATGCGCAACCTATACCATTGTCTTGCGCCTTGATGATGGCACCATTGAATTTGTCGTCAGAGAAAGAATCCTTGTCAAATACCGCCCAAACTCTGTCATAATTATCTTTTCTGCTTAAATCTATAGCCTTGTCAACAACATCTTTGGTGTTTTTACCCAATCCTTTCACTTCTATGTCATAAACGTTAGTCCCACGATTGAACGTTTTAAACGATTCAAAGTAATTTGGTTCGGTCTTGGTCCCTTCGCACACGATGAGTATCTTGCATACTATTGGACGTTTTTCTCGTCTTTTCGCCTGCCTTGCATAACGCCTTTCAAGTGCAGGCTCCAGTTTGATTCGGTTTGCTGGCATATAATCAAAACTTTATTCGTTAATGATATAAGGAATTGCACCGTATCGACCTGCAATATAATTCTTTTCGTAATTGGCATCGTTGCGAGGTTTGGTGCCATCAGGCAATACAATATCTGTCAAACAATATAAATCGGTTTGCTCAACCTCGTTTTTCTCGGTAAACCAAATTTGGTCGCGACGAAGAATTTTGGATGACAACAAATGCGTGTCATGTGTTGTGAAAATCAATTGGGCATTGTATGGATTTGTTGTCGGATTGTTGAACAGTTGGATGATTTGTTGGGAAATTAACGGATGCATTTTTGCATCCAATTCATCAATGACCAGAATTGCTCCTCTTTCCAACGTGTCGAAAATAGGACCAGACATATCAAATAATTTTCTGGTGCCAGATGATTCCCTTTCGTCAAAGGGGAAACTAATTTGATCACAAGCAATTTTTTTATCATTGTATAAAGTGTGCACAGACTCTATTTCTATACTTTTTTCACCTGCCATTTCTTTGGTTAACAAGGGTAAAAACTCCTTCGGCATATGTTCAGGAATAGAAAGTTCCTCTTCATGTGTCGCAATCTCATTAAATCCCAGTTGAAGTTTTTGAAAGAAAGCCAATGCTTTCTTGCTTGTGTCGTTTTTCCGATGAAATTGCATTTTAGAAAATTTACGATATTTCTGGTTGTTGAGACCGGAAACAACGTTAAAGTCTGTCTCAAACCACGAAATTACTTGGCTGGAAATATCGCCTCCTAATTGAGCACAAAGGGAAAGGAACAGCCGATTGTCATTCACCTTTGATGCTAAAACCCCATCAGGGAAATTTTTTTCTTCAAAAGCAAAACCATCTTTGTTCCTGATAAAAAGGACCTGCTCAACAGAACGTTTTGTCGTTTTACGGTACAGCCATTCGTCAATGATTTCCGTTTCTGTATATCTAAAACCGTAGCGGAAACAATAACCGTCCTTAAAAAAGGAAATTTCAAACAACGTGGGGTTTGCATTATCTTTCAATAGTAAAAAAGGCTCATAGGGGAGCGGATCATTAGGATTGAGTTTGACAGAAGAAAGTATGCAAATCTCCATCATTTGTAGAGCTTTGATTAAATTTGATTTCCCACTTGAGTTCGCACCATAAACAGCGAGTGTCTTTAAAATACTATATGATGACACCTGCGCCACATTGTTTTTAGCTTCTTCGCTTAATTTTTGCGATTGTAAATCTAGTGTTCTTTTATGGTAAAACGAACGATAGTTTTCTACTGTAAAATCAAGTAACATAACTATTTGACTTTATAGATTAATATAATTTTCAAAGTGCAAATATATAAAAAATATTATTATGGTGTTTAAATTTGAGAAAAAATCTCAGATTTAAACATTGCGATCTTTGAAATATTTATTTCTCATGGTTCGTCATATTTTCATCTCTTGCACGGTAGCCTCCATGATGTGTTATGAGGAAAAATGTGTATCTTTGCGGACTGATTAGCAGTCACCATGGAATCTCAAACGACAGAATACAAGCAGCAGCGGGGGATAATGCCTCCCCACCTCCCCATCCGCCCCGCCCGTTTGCCCGATGACGCTAAGAGAATCCTTGAGGTTTTCGCAGCCGCCAAGGGTATTATGGTGGCCGACGGCAATACGAAACAGTGGGGCAACGGCTACCCGTCGTTGGAGGTGGTGCAGACCGATGTGGAAAGAAACGGGGCCTTCGTGGTGGAAGACAACGGCCGCATCGTGGCCTACTTCGCCTTCCTGCCCGCACCCGAACCCACCTACAGCACCATCTACCACGGTGAGTGGCTCAACGACACCCTGCCCTACCACGTCATCCACCGCATCGCCAGCTTCCCGGAAACGCACGGTATCTTCCGCACCATCATGGAGTTCGCCTTCGCCCGCGACCGCAACATCCGTATCGACACCCACCGCAACAACCGCATCATGCAGCACAATATCCTCCAACACGGCTTCTCCTACTGCGGCATCATCCTCCTCGCCAACGGCGACGAACGACTGGCCTACCAGAAAATCAACGCGCTGTAACTTAGCACTCGCGGCAGGGATAGGAGCGAGCACGAGCGAAACGAGTAAAACAGCATCCTCCTCCTCGCCAACAGCGACGAACGACTGGCGAACAACGCTGAGCCCTCCCGCCAACGGGATGAGATTCTCACCCTTTACCTGCAATATGCCGAGCAGGCCGACAACTGGGATCTGGTGGATTTGTCCGCCATAAGATTCCGGGCAACTCTGTTGCTTCCTACCTTCCTTGGCGGCGAAATAGCCATGCACGAGGAGCACAAGGTGAATCAAACTTCTTTTTTCGCCTCAAATCATTGAGGTTGTAGCTACTTATCAGTTTGGTCTTGTATTTGTGCTCCATCACACCCACGTCTTTTTTCTGATATACATCCACTATCGAATCATTTCTGCATTTTACAAAAATATAGTCTTGATCATCGAATTTGCCGATATATTTTCTGAAAGAGACTGAATCTGTGACATATACATAGATGACATCCGTGGTTGTCGCCCCGCCACAGAAACAACGATACTCTTCTTGATAAATGTTGTTTGAAATAGAATCAGTACGAAAGTGTATGTTCTCGCCACAATCGCCCAGTCCGCAACTGGTGCAGAATACTGCCAGCAGCATGACGGGAATCAAATTATTGAATATGTTTCTCTTTTGCATAGCTAAAACTGGGATTTGTACAATCGATTTTATAATACCGCTTTCTTATCACCACCAGCCGCACCAGCCAAATCGCGAAGAAGACGTTGGAAAGGATCTTGTAGAGCGGGGGCATCGTGACGAACCAGGAGACGATCCAAAGGACGAGGTCAATGTCAAACAGGATGTTCCAGAGCCGTTCGCGGTCGTGGAACGTGCAGAGGACCTCTCCGTTTTGCGGAATCTCCACCTCAGTGGTGGACGACAGCGACAGGTCGATGCTCTTGCCGCTTTTGCCCAAACGCAACGGACCGCCGAACTGTACTCGGATGCTGTATGTTCCAGGCGGCGCTTCAATGCGCAGGTCGTGGTCTCTCATCATCCCGGCGAAATAGCCGTTGATGAAGACCGCGTGCGGCAGTTTCGGCTCGTACCAGTGGCGGATATGGCGGACAGTCAGCATAATTCCTTTTATTGGGATTGCAAAAGTAAGAAATTGTTGCGCAAATGCAGCACTTTTCAAAAAAATGTTGTGATCACACTTCTTCCTGTTTCACAGCACTCTCCGGCCACACCGGCTTGCCCTCTTTTCTGTTGTGCCCCATCTTTCAGCGCATTTGAAACAATGTATGGTTTACAGTTTTTTTATAGCACGGCAGCAAAGATACAACTTTTTCAAAGTTCGCAAAAAAATGCGAATTTATTTTTATATGGTTTGGAGTTACGTGCAAAGGATTTTCCAAGGCAATTTCCGAGTCGCGAATGGATATTTCCGGGTATCTCTCTTTTGAATAACTAAAACTTAGATATGGAGACAACCTCCACCGTATAGTCGCCTTTTTTTATGGTTCTATTAGTTGATTTTATTCAATTATTATCTTGTATTGCATAAAATATACACTTTTTTATGCAGTACAGAATATTTATTGCATAAAAATCTTACGCCCACTCGAAGTTCTCTCTCCCCGCGCCCATCTCGAAGTGGTATTTGGCGATGCCGAGGTCGAGTTGGGCATAGCCGATGAGGGAGGACTTCGCCTTGGCCTCCACACTCCCGAGATGCCCCGCACCGCCCTCCGCTATGCCATCGAACGGTTGGACGACAAGGAACGCCGGCACTGCAAGGTCGCGCCGCACCGTATATAAGGGACCGTTTCTCGTCGAAACCGTCCTGTCCACACTGTCACTCGTCCTGGGACGATACGATTTGGATAATTCTGGAATGTAGCAGCCGGATTCCTCCAAATAGAGGGCATCTATTTATTATTTTACTGATTTGTAATGATTTATATAAGAAAGCGGCCGTATTTTTATTTCTGACAGGAAAAATAAAGTGCAAAAAAATCATAAAAATCAAAAAAAAGGCGGTAAGGATGAAAAAAATTAGTATTTTTGCACGTGCAATTGTCTGTCCGTGTTCAACGGACTTCGCACTGTCAGGCGGTTGCCGGTGTGAATGTTAACCCATAGAAGTCCCTTAATCAAAACACACTATGAAAAAACTGTTTACTCTTTTAACAGCAATTCTTTTTGTCAGCATGAGTTTCGCACAGACTGGCAAGTACGCGGTAACCGGCGTGCCCGAAGGCCCGCAGGATGAGCGTTCCACCTGGTACGGCTACTACACCCAGAGCGGCTACGTACACACCCAGCCCGCCGAGAGCGAGTATGTGCTGTACATGCCCGCCAACACCATCACCACTGACTTCGACATCACGAAGGTGCGTTTCTACTCCATCCCGAGCGAGAACATCAACAACTACACCGGCGACCCGTTCACGTTGGAGACCTTCCAGATCAGAATCTATCTCGATCCGACCGTCAACGGCCATGAGATCACTCTGGGCACGCCCGTTGCCACGCAGACCTACGACGCCTCCGAGGCCGAAGCTGGTGTGCAGTTGGTCGATCTCACCACTCCTTACCACGTCACTGCCGGCCATTCCGTAGCCGTCGGCATCTACTGCGAGGAACTGAGCTCCATGGGCTTGGTGGATGACGATCCCAGTTGCGCCAGCATCAACTTCGCATACTGGCCGGACTACGGCGAGGGCTATCACCACTACTACTGGACTGCCGGCAACCCTGCATGGGCATACGAAGGCGCCACCGTCAGAGAGCACGACCCGTGGAACCTCTCCTTCTTCTACAACGACGGCGGTCCGGTCGAACACATCTGCGACTGGCATTCCTACATCTGGAATCCTGAAAACATGACCACCGACGAGGAGATCGATCACCTCATCGTGGACAACTACACCGACAGTCTCTGGTTCTACGGCGGTTTCTACAACGGCGGTCCTGACTCTTCCATCAGCAACGTCACCGTTGACATTTACGTCAACGACGCTAACCTCGGCACCGTTTACTTCTATCAAGACGAACCCTGGGGTCAGTACGACATCGACACCCTTGAGATCAACTACGGATGGAAGATCACCGCGAACGGCCCCATCGCCCTGATGAGCGCAGAGGAGTTTGAAAACATGTCCCTGCCCTTCGAAATGTGTGTCAACGTTCACCCGAACTTCCCCGAAGGCAGCGGCTTCAGCGATCCCAACATGGACAACAACCTCCGTTGCATCCAAGTAGGTCGTGAAGAGGACTTCATCGGCATTGACGAGAACACCAACACCCTGGTTGTCTTCCCGAACCCGGCCAACAACTTCATCACCTTGGAGAACGCCGCCGGTGCCGACATCACCGTCTATAACATCACCGGCCAGGAGGTCATGAACCTCACCGCCACCCAAGCCAACCAGACCCTCAACGTCAGCGGTCTGAGCGAAGGCCTGTATGTGGTGCGCGTCGCCAACGGCAACGAGGTCGCTACCTGCAAGGTGAGCGTTGTGAGATAATCACCACACTTCCCTACATAAAAAAGAGGATGACTACTTCTAGTCATCCTCTTTTTTTATAGGACAGTACTTGATTTTCAACCTATGGATACCCAGCGAATTGTAAGTGATGGCGGCCGGATTACTCCACCCGCGACTTGCGGCGGCCTTTGCTGAAGAGCGTCTCCAGTTCGTCGCCCGTCTTCAGCGCGGCGGCGTCGGTGACCGCCCGTCCGAGATGGTAGGTGATGCTGTAGCCGCGGCGCAGGACGTTCGCGGGATCCAACAGCCGGATCTTCTCCTCGACATGGGCGATATCGACCTTGGCGGACTCCAGTTTCTTTCTACCATATATGTATATGGATGACTCAAAGCCCTCCATGGCGCCTTTTTCGGCGGCGAGACGCGCACTCACTAACGGTTTCAACTGCGCATAAATCGTTGAAATTGATTGTTTCTGATTCTCTATCAGTTGTTTACAAGAATGCTGCATGGCGGTTTGCTGCATCAGCAGGCGCTGGCTTTCGCGGGAAAGCAGTCGCTGTGCCGAGAGTTTGACATCGGCCTCGGCACGCAGCAGGTCGGTGCGGGCCTTCTCCATCACCAACCGCGCCGATTTGGTGACGGCGGATTGAAGTTCGCCCAGCGTTTTCTCGAAATCGGAGAATCTGCCGATGAGGAAATAGGCGACCTCGGTCGGGGTGATCTTGTTGTCGAAGGCGACGCTCTCCGTCACGGTAGCGTTGGTGGAGTGCCCGATGCCCGTGAGGACGGGAAGCGGGAAGGTGGCCACACGGCTGGCGAGTTCATACTGGTCGTAACAGTTGAGCCCCACGTCGCCTCCACCGCCGCGGATGATGGCAACGCAGTCGAACTCGTGGGCGCGCGCCTGAATGCGGTCGAGTTGACCGGTGATGGTCGCCACGGCCTTCTCCCCTTGCAGCAACGACGGAAACAATTCCGTATCAAAGCGATACCGCTGTTTTGCGTCCCGTAGCGTCACCATGAAGTCGCTATAGCCCTTGCTGGTTTCGATGGAGATGACGGCGATACGCTGTGGCAGCAACGGCATCAAAAGGCGCTTGTTGGCATCGAAGATCCCCTCCGCCTTGAGCCGCGCCACCGTCTGCTGCTTTTCCCGCGCCATCTCTCCCAACGTGAAGGTGGGCTCGATGTTTTGGATATAGAGCGCCAATCCATATTTCGGGGAGAACTCAATCGTGGCGAGGCAGAGCACCGTGATGCCGTCCTTGAGCGATTCGCCGGTGATTTTCTGGAAGTTGGCATTGATGCGTTCATAATCAGCATGCCATATAATGGCCCGCATCTGCGTCTTCACCCGACCGTTTTCCTTCTCCACCAACTCCGGAAAGCAGTGGCCGGAACGCGGGTACATGTTCAACTTGATCATCTCGGCCTGAATGTAATACGGATGCTTGTACGTCCGTTCGATCATCGACTGGACGCTTTGGGCGACCTGCGTGAGGGTATAGACCGGCTTGTCGTTGAAGGTGGCCATGGCGGGAATCAGTTGGCGGAGACGATTTTGACCTTGTCCACCTGCAAGATGAGCGGCATGAACTCCTTCAGTTCGGCGCTGACGGCCTCGCGGTCGGCACCCTCCCTCCAGGTGACGATGACGGTGGTCTGACTAGCCGTATTCTTACCGGACGTCTGATAGTAGGGCATGCTGCTGACGGCGATGTTGGCGATGCTGGAGGCGTATTTGTCGCCGACCTGCTGGGCGGCCTTGCGATTCTGTTCCGTCCCCACGGAGAGGGTGGCAATCTCCTGCTCCTTCTCCTTGATGACTTGATCGCGTTCCGAAACCATGCGTCCCAACTGACTGGCCTGCAATTCGGCGTTGAAGCCGTGATTCGACTGTCGGATGCGCAAATCCGTGGTATTCAGTCCGAACTCCTCACGCATGAGGGTACGCAGCGAGTCAATCTTGACCGGAGAAACTTCATCGCCGACGATGGAGAGGGTAAGCACGGGCGTCTTGCGGTTGTACTCCTTCTCCACATCCACAATCTGCTGCGTGGATTTGAGTCCGCCGCCGTCGCGCAGTTCAGCGACGAATTTGGCGACCTGCGAGTCGAACACGCTTTCACGCACGACACTGATGGCCGTGATGACACTGGGGACGGTGACGACGACGACCAGGGCAATGATGATGCGCTTGACGTTTTTCTCCCGTTTTTTATCCAAAAACTTGTGTATGGGAAAACGCAGGTAACGGACCATGATGAAAGTGGCGAGGGCGATAAAGAAGGAGTTGATGAAAAAAAGGTAGAAGGCGCCGGTAGCGTATTTGAGTTGCCAGGTGGCGAGACCGTAGCCGGCGGTGCAGAGCGGCGGCATCAAGGCGGTGGCGATGGCCACGCCCGACACGACCGTCAACTGCGACTCCTTGCGCGACGCAGCAACGATGCCCGCCAATCCGCCGAAAGTCGCAATCAGCACATCGTAGATGGTGGGGCGGGTACGGGCCAGCAACTCCGACCGCGCATCGCCCAGCGGAGAGAGCAGGAAGTAGAGCGTCGAAGCCAACAGACTGATACCCACCATCAACAGCAGGTTGCGGAAGGAACGTTTCAACAGATCCCAATCGTAGGTGCCCACGGCCAAGCCGACACCCATGATGGGCCCCATCAACGGGGAGATCAACATGGCGCCGATGATGACTGCCGTGGAGTTGACATTCAGTCCCACGGAAGCGATGATGATGGCGAATCCCAACAGCCAGAGGTTCACCCCTCGGAAGTTGACCGACTTCTGTATCGAGAGGGTGGTGGCTTCCACATCGGTGGATTCGTGGATGTGCCCCAACGACTTGATCCCTTCCCACTGTTTCCTCAAAAAACTGACGAACTTTCCCTTCTTTTGCGTGAAACCGTCATTATTTTGATCTTCATTAATTTGATTATCAGATGGATACATAAGAAGATGTTTTTCAAAAAGATTTGACAAAATTACATTTTTTTATGATTTTTTTCTAACACTATTATTTGTAATTTTGCAAGATGAAATAAAAAGGACAAAACGATGAAAAAGATTCTATCATTCTGCATTTTGATCTCTGCCCTGATGCTGTCGGGCAACGCACAGACCTACCTCTTGAACGAGGGTTTCGAGAACGGACTTCCCGCCGCCTGGGGCAACATCGACCAGGACGGCGACGGCTTTTCGTGGGAGGTGCTCACCTACGACGAGAATATGATCGACGCCCATACCGGCAACGGCTGCGTCACGTCGGTGTCGTTCGACAACGACAGCGAAGAGGCGTTGACGCCCACGAACTACCTGGTGACGCCCGCGCTGGCGCTTCCCGCCGGACTGAACAACGACAACCGACTCACCCTCTCCTGGTGGGTGGCGGCGCAGGACCCCGACTATCCGGAAGACTATTACGAAGTGCGCGTCTCCAGCTCCGGCAACAGCGCCGCCGACTTCGCCTCCGCGCCCGTTTTCGCCGAGACACTCACCAGCGACACCTGGGCCATGCACACCATCGACCTCTCCTCATACTCTTCTTACTCAACTATTTACATCGCATTCATTCATACCAATTGTACCGATGAGTTCATGATAAAACTGGATGACATCTCCGTCTGTTACTTCTCGGAAGCCACCATCGCCACGACCCCGACAGCCGTTGACTTCGGCACGCTCGCCGTCGGCACCACCTCCGCCGTCACCCAGATCAACATTGCCTCGGCCATGTTAGGCGGCAACATCACCGCCACCTGCGACGCACCGTTCGAGATTTCGACCGACAACTACAGCTTCGGCGCCACCCAGACTGTGACGGCCAACACGAACACGGCATTGCTGGTGCGCTACTCCCCCACCGCCATCGGCCAACACGACGGCACCCTGACGCTCACCAGCGGCAACACCTCCACCACCCTCACCCTGACCGGTGCGGCCATCTCCTGCGACGACATCCTGCAACTTCCTTTTACAGAAAACTTTGAAAGCAACATCTCCCCCTGTTGGAGCAACCTCGACCGCGACAACGACGGCATGACCTGGGGTTGGTACAACGACGGCTTCGGCCACGAAAGCAACGGCTACTACCTCTCCTTCTCTTACAACGAAGAGAGCTGGGAAGACGTGATGCCCAACGATTGGCTCATCACCCCGAAGATTTCCATTCCCACCGAGGGGGCGCACATCAACTGGTGGGTTGCCGCCTACGACGAGGACTTTCCCGCCAACAGTTACGACGTGATGGTCTCCGAGTCGCTCGACCCTGCCAATTTCACCGTCATCTACAGTGAAACCACCACCACATCGACGTTCCAACAACGCTACGCCCCGCTCACCGACTACGCCGGACGCGACATCTACATCGCCTTCGTCCACAACACCAACACGCAAGCGAACGAGGACTCCTACGGGTTAGCCATTGACGACATCGCCGTCGAGGCGGGCGTCGGCATCGCGGAACAGACCACAACCTCTGCCGTCACCGTCTTCCCCAATCCCGCCACCACCCTGCTCAACGTGCAGGCCGACGGCTTCGACCGCTACAAATTGGTGAACGCGATGGGACAGATCGTGGACAACGGAACGCTCTCCGACGGCACCAACCAAATCAACGTCGCAGGTCTCTCCAACGGCGTCTATTTCATCCAATTAAGCAACGGAAAGTCCGTCGAAAACGTCAGATTCATCAAGAAAGACTAACGGCGCAGGGCTCAGCCCACCTTCTTCCACTTCATCGTCCGCCCAAATGCGGGTATGCCGATGTAGCCCCGCAGATTGAGCGTCTTGTCGTCGGAAAACCACATCTTGCACTTGTAGTATTTCCCGTGGACGGGATCGTAGATCTCGCCATCGACCCACTCTTTTTTACTCGCGTCGTACTTGAAATGGAACAGCATCGGAATCTGGTCGGCGGGCGTGTTGCGCTTGGCCGGGTCGGGATTCTTGATGTCACGCTTGGGCGTGCCGTCTGAGAACTTGGGATTCTTCACCCAGACGGTCTTGCCGGCGTAATGTCCCGAAGTGGTGCGGTAAATCCGGATCTTGGCCTCTTCGGGCGACTGGTCGTCCTTGACATAGTAGGTGCCGACGATTTTGTCTCCGGCGGTGGTTTGCGCGTCGAGTTTCGGCAAAGCCGTTATTAAAACACTGATTATAAGTGAAATATAAAAGATTCTTTTTTTCATAGGAGATCATGTTTTTTAATGGATATGGACTCCGAAGCGTTCGGAAGCGGCCTGGGCAAGATTTTCGCGGGCGGAGGGGTGGGCGATGGAGGTGAGCAAACGGGCGCGCTCGGCGAGCGGCTGCCCGAAGAGGTTGACGGCGCCGTATTCGGTGACAACCCAGTGGACGACGGTACGCGGGGTGACGACGCCCGCGCCTTCGGCCAGTGTCGGCACGATCTTGCTCACGCCCTTGCCAGTGATGGCGGGCATGGCCACGATGGGGATGCCGCCTTCGCTGGCGGCAGCGCCGAGCATGAAGTCGAGTTGCCCGCCGGAGCCGCTGAACATCTTGGTGCCGATGGAATCGGCGCAGACCTGCCCGGTGAGGTCGATCTGGATGGCGGAGTTGAGGGCCACCACCTTGGGATTTCGGGCGATGACGGCAGGATTGTTGGTGTAGGTCACGTCATCGATGTGTACGGCGGGGTTGTGATCGACAAAGTCGTAGAGGCGACGGGTGCCCTTGAGGAAGGTGGCGACATGCTGGCCGACGTCGATCTTCTTGGCACTGCCGTCGATGACGCCGCTTTCGATGAGCGGCAGCACGCCGTCGGAGAACATCTCGGAGTGGATACCGAGGTGCTTGTGGCCAGCGAGTTGCGCGAGCACGGCGTTGGGGATGTTGCCAATGCCGATCTGGAGGGTGGCGCCGTCGGGGATAAGGGCGGCGACGTGTTTGCCGATGGCGATGTCCTGGTCGCTGAGCGCGGGGAACTCGGCTTCGAGCAGCGGTGTGTCGTGCCGCACGAACGCCGTGATCTTCGAGAGCGGGATGCGGGCGTCGCCATAGCAGTAGGGCATGTGCTTGTTGACCTGCGCGATGACGTAGCGGGCCTGCTCGATGGCCGCCAGCGTACAATCAACGGAGGTGCCGAGGGAAACGAAGCCGTCGGCGTCGGGTTCGCTCACCATGACGAGCACGCCGTCGGTGCGTTGGTAGCCGTCGCGGATGATGCGGGCGGTGTCGGAGAGCGAACAGGGAATGTAGTCGGCAAGTCCGGACTGGGTGGCTTTGCGCACGTTGCCGCCGATGAAGAAGGAGTCGAGGTGGAAACTGTCGGCGTACTGCGGCAGCACGTAGTCGGCATACCCTTCCGTGTAGAGGTGGGTGATGTGGACGTCGCGCAGATCGGCGGCACGTGCCACGAGGGCCTGGATGAGAAACTCGGGCGCGGCGGCGACGCAGGGCCAGTGCAGGCGGTCGCCCGAACGGACTAACTGAAGCGCCTCGGCGGCAGTGACGTATTTCGGATGGGCAGTGTTCATCGCTTTTGGAAATTGGTTGTGGTTGACTATTTGTCGCTGAGTTGTTTCAGAAGAGCAATCTCCTCTTTCCAGAGCATTTCGTCCGGGGTTTCGAGGATGAAGGGGATGTGGTCGAAGCGGCGGTCGCCCATAATGCGCTCGAAGAAATCCATGCCAAGGAGCCCTTTGCCGATGCTGTCGTGACGATCGACACGACTGCCGAGCTCCTTCTTGGTGTCGTTGAGGTGGACGGCACGGAGGTATTTCAACCCGATGGCACGGTCGAACTCCTGCCAGGTGGCCTCGTAGCCGTCGGCGGTCTTCAGGTCGTAGCCAGCGGAGTAGGTATGGCAAGTGTCGATGCAGACGCCCACGCGGGATTGGTCGCTGACGCGCCGGATGATGTAAGCGATGTGTTCAAAACTGAAGCCGACGTTGGTGCCTTGTCCAGCGGTGTTCTCAATGACAGCGGTCACGCCGGAGGTCTCCTCCAATGCAAGGTTGATGCTCTCGGCGATGCGGTCGAGGCACTGTTCGAGGGGGATGAGCTTGAGGTGGCTGCCCGGGTGGAAGTTGAGCATGCGGAGCCCGAGCTGCTCGCACCGGCGCATCTCATCGATGAAGGAGTCGCGCGACTGTTGGAGTTTGGCGTCGTCGGGCTGTCCGAGGTTGATGAGGTAACTGTCGTGCGGCAGGATGTAGTCGGGCGAGAGGTTGTATTCGTCGCAGCGCTCCTTGAAGCGGGCGATGCTCTGCGGGGTGAGGGGCGGCGCGAACCACTGACGTTGGTTCTTGGTGAAGAGCGCGAAGGCGGTGGCGTCGAGTTCGTGCGCCGCGAGCGGGGCGTTCTCCACTCCCCCACTTGCGCTGACATGAGGTCCGATATGTTTCATCATTGCATTTTTGATGGGGCAAAGATACGGATTTTTTTCTTTACCTCGGGCATAATCCGATGATGACGAACGGAAATTTCAATTACAAACAACTGATTTTCAATTTTTTATAATGAATAAAAATAAAAAAGAGAAAATTTACGGCTGGATGTGATTTAATTGCGGAAAAAAGTGTATTTTTGCAACCTCAAATTTGAGGAAGGTTCATTGACGATTGCCTTGGTGGTGGAATGGTAGACACGAGGGACTTAAAATCCCTTGGGCATCGCGCCCGTGCGGGTTCAAGTCCCGCCCGAGGTACAAACCAAACCAAGCAAAAGATAAGCGGAAGTAGCTCAGTTGGTAGAGCACGACCTTGCCAAGGTCGGGGTCGCGAGTTCGAGTCTCGTTTTCCGCTCCATACCATTGCGGAAGTAGCTCAGTTGGTAGAGCACGACCTTGCCAAGGTCGGGGTCGCGAGTTCGAGTCTCGTTTTCCGCTCTTTTTCAGCATAAAGCCCAATCGCACGATTGGGCTTTTTTGTTGTAACTTGCTGAAAATCAAGAGCGAGTTTTTCGGGCGTTCCCCGCCCGCTTCTCATTTTTTCCCAAAAACCATTCAACCCACCATTCAAGGGTGATGTTCACTTAATTATCTACCAGATAATCACACACATTCATAACATATATCCCATTGTTTAGTCGGTGCGCTGGAACAGTGTCATTGGTCAGAATTATCTTTTTGAAAGAATCGTCAATCAAGTATAAGGAGCGTTGCTCTTGTTCGAGTTTGTCGCCATCGGGAATGGAGAACGCACTTTGAACATAGAGTCGGTCGTTGTCTTTGTTGCAGACAAAATCCACTTCAAGCGTATTCCTCACGGTTTTGCCGTTCTTGTCTTTTGAGTAACGTTCCATTACTCCTACATCCACGTTGTATCCGAATTGAATCAGATGGTTGAAAATTATGTTCTCCATCACGTGGGTGGGTTCTACCTGCCTGAAATCCAAAGCGGAATTCCGTAATCCGAGATCTGAAAAATAGTACTTGCAGGGAGTGTCAATGTATTTTTTCCCTTTAATGTCGTAGCGGATGGCTTTCTTTAGCAGGAAAGAATCCTCGAAATAATCAATATACTGTTTGATTGTCCACGAGTTTACGGAGACATTTTTCTCACTTTTGAACGTATTGGAAAGTTTGGTCGGATTCGTCAGCGTTCCAATGTTGGATGCCAGTATGTTGAACAAGTCTGACAGTTCCAGGTCATTCTTCACCTTGTTGCGTCCTATGATGTCCGTCAAATAGGTCTCTTTAACCAAAGCGTGCAGCATTTCCCTCTTGATGGAAGCGTCAGATTCAGTCACAATCAAAGGGATACCGCCATAGTACATATAATCCTTCCACACGGAGGTCACTTCACCTCCCTTCTCTGTGAGAATCTCCTTAAAGGTGAGAGGATTGACATTGACTTGCACCCCACGACCTCTAAACTCGGTCACAATGTCAGAAGATAGAAATTTCGCATTGCTGCCTGTGACATACACATCAAGATTATCTATGTGCAGAAAACCGTTCAGCACATCCACGAATCGGTCAAGCATTTGCACCTCGTCAATGAAAACATAGTGCATTCCCTTATCATTAGAAGAGGCTTCTTTGACAAAGTGATACATCTTTTCTGCATTGCGGTATCCGCTGAAGGCGAAATCGTCCAATGCGATTTCGATGATATGGTTGGCGGCGACACCACATTCAACAAGATGGCGTTTGAAAAGTTTGAATAATAGATAGGACTTTCCAACACGCCGAAGCCCAGTCACCACTTTGATTAAGTGGTTATGCTTGTATGCCTCCAGTTTCTGAATGTATTGTTCTCTCTTAAATTCCATCTGAAAAATATTTTCGTGTATATACACAATTTTAGTTTGCAAAGATACAAAAAAAGAAATGGATAACAGAGAAAGTATTTCCCGTAGGGGAAAAAAATTGTATTTGTGCAGGCGGTTTTAGCGGTGTTTATTTCATTGAAAAAACCATTCAACCCACCATTCAAGAAGAAAAAAAATGAAATTGTAAGATGTTGATTTTCAAAATGGAATACCAGGTGCGCAATTTTCGTTTTCCGCTCCAGACGTAGGGCTATCACAATGTGGCAGCCCTATCTTTTTAGCACCCTCAATCGGGTGCTTTTTTGTTGGTGTACACCTCATCATCACGGACAAACTGATGCCAATACGAACATCAGCTTCTTCGGAATCGCATCTACGGAATTAAAAGCAAATTATTTATCTGTTCTCCTCTCCTACCAACTGCGCCAGCGTCGTCTGCACCATGCGGCCGAAGCCGAAGTACTGAAGAACGTAGATCGTCTTCGTATCGTCGCCGATGACCGCATAGAAACGATCTTGGTTGAACAAATGCTCTATGTCGGTGAGCTTGTCACCCTGATCATCGTAATAGTCGTAGTCCTCATCCATGAAATAACAGCGCATGGTGGTGGTAGTACCATTGATGTCGGTGAAAGTGACCGTCTTGAACAGGTTGTCGGCAAAGATGTGGTCTATTTTCTCCTGGTCGAGACTGGTGGCGATGGTCTCGAACTTCTTGTCGCGGAACTCCGCCAGCAGGTTGAATACCTTGGCGGTGTCGTATCTCGGGAAGATCTCCCCCTGCGCATTCAGCAGGTTGTAGTGGCGGTCGTCCACCTTCCTGACAGAGAAACTGTTGGCAGGCTCAAGGTGGTCGATGATGCGCAATTCCTGGATGCGGGTGGGCTTGGTGGAGAACAGCTGGTGACTCATCCAGTCTTGAGCATAGGGGGAAAAACGCGGAGTGATGATGCCTCGGAATCCCGGGAGGGTAACCACACAGGGCTTCTCCTCCATCCCTTCCAAAATGGCATAGTTGCCCATGTGGTCAGGCGTTTCGGGACCAAAATAGATCGTGCGGACATGCCGTTCCTTTACCCCGAAATCGTGACCGAACAGGGTGAACTTCGGAGCGTCCTCATAAACCTCCACCTTGATGGCAGAGGCGGCCATGACGCGCGTGAGGTTGGGGATCTGCTTGGAGGGCACAGGACGGTCAACCCGCAGGTTCATGAGCGTGGACAGCATCGAGCGCACCAGTTCGGGCGTCGCCATCGTGCTGTCGCCCAGCCGCCACTCGCCGCCATGGCGCTGCAAGAGTACCGTATGGCCGTTCATGTCGGCGATGAAGACCTTCTTCACCAACGATGAGTCCGCACTGGCGAACATGGTCTGGGAAAACTCCGCTTTGGAATTGAAGACGTTGGCCTTGTACATGATGAACGCCACCAACGCGATGGCCGCGACAAGGGAACAGACGAGGATGATCTTGGTTTTCTTTTTCATTGAATTCTATTTAAAAATCAACGGGCGTACCGCATTCTGCGGAACAAAACAGCTAAACCGCCGAAAGCGAGAAGCAATGCCAGCGGCAGCGCCAAATTCAACAGTTGATACTTGCGCTGCGTGCGCTTGGCATTCACCTTGACGGAATCCAACCTGCCGATCTGAAGCACCTTCGACCGCAGGTCGATGAGGTCACTGTTGTCGCAGAGATAGTCCACGCAATTGACCATGAACTCAGTATTGTCGTACATGAATCCTATGTTGGGATCATAGCCCGTGGGGTAAATCCCCTCCTGCGGCAGGAACATCTCGTGGAAGAGGAACTCCTTCCGGGCAGGCATGCCATTCATCGGCACATACTCGCTCAACGCCTGGTAATCAACGTAGTTTCGCATCATGTCGCCATCGGACAGGAAGATCTGCTTGGTGGGTTTGCTCTGGGTCAGATTGTGGAACTGCTGCTCGGTGATGAGAGCTATGGGCAACCGTCCGGCAAACGCCGACGAAAACTCGCCCTCTACCAGCACGGCCACGGGGATGTGACTGCGGTTGTACTCACTCACGTTGGGCTTGTCCTTGCCCTCCTTGAGCGCCACGAAACCTGGCGCGGTCTTGATGCGGCTCCGGCTGGAAGTGGCAGCAAGTACAGTCTTCTTCAGCCCGTCGCCATCATTCACGAAGTCGATGGAACTAGCGAAGTTGGCGCGCACCATCTCCATCCGCTGGGTGATCGGATGCTGCGTGAAATTCGTGAGTTTCAACAGATACGGGAACGACAGGTTGTTGTTGCCGATTTTCAGCATCTGGTAGTCCTCCATGTCCATCAACATGTCGGGGTTGATGCGGACACCATAGGTGAAGAAGAGTTGCTCGAGGGAACGGCGGCCGAGGTTCTGCTGGGCGTAGAATGCCCGCACGTTCTCCACGCTGTCCATGGAGGCGTTGGAGCCATCTACGAGCCAAAGCACCCGCCCGCCCCGCATCACATGCTGGTCGATGATATACTTGTCGGTATCGCTCACCCACTGGGTGGGAGCGGCCACAATGAGCAGGTCGTACTTGTTACCCAACTCCTTGACGGTCTGCTGGACACTGTCGGCCACGGAGATGTTGCGTAAGGCATTGAGGCGTCCCCCGATGGTGACACTCTCCACATTGTAGAAATCCTTCATCTTCTCACCCAATTGCCCCGTCACCCAGGCGACGCAAGGCCAGTCCATCTCGCCATGCCCGTTCACAAAGGCCACACGCGACTTCTTGGGATGCAGCAGCGGCTTCAACGCCTTCACGAAGTTGTACTCCATGCGCATGTACGAGAAGTCCGTCGAGGTGTAGTAGTTGCGGATGTCGGTCTCGATGAGCGTCACAGGACGCTCCTGGTTCCGATAACTGATGATGGCACCGGGCAGGATGAACTGCGTGGTGGCCCGCTGACCGCCCTGGCTGAAATTCTTGTTCACCGGTATCGGAATCAAGCCCTTGTGTACGAACTCCTCCAACATCGGGTGAATCTCCTCGGGACGTTTTCCCTCAAAAGGATCGATGAATTCATAATTGACATTCGAACTCACATCCTTGAACTCCGCCAGCATCTCCTTGGCACGGTCCACGATGAGCGCATACTCGTCGGGCACGTTGTCGCCCGTCAGGTAGAACTTGATATATATCTCATCCTGGCTGGAGGTGAGCAGGTCGATGGTCGTCGGCGACAGCGTGAAACGCTTGTGCTTCGTCAGGTCGGCTTTGGCATTGAAGTAAGAGGACACGACGTTGACAGCCACCACGATGATGAGCGTGGCGAACAGCGAGACGATGGCGGCTTGTATGAATTGACTTCTTTTTTTCATCTTTTCAAAAAATTGCGGTTACCATTTTCGGCTCAGGAGAGAGATGCGCGCCCCCAACAGGAAGAGGAAGGAGACGGTGATGAAGTAGATGATGTCACGGCTGTCAATGACACCCATGCTGATGTAAGCGTAGTGGTGCTCGATGCCGATTTTCTTGATGACGTAGCCAGCGTTCTCGAAGAGCCCGCTGTCGTAGATGAAGAAGAATCCGTAGTACATGACAAAGCAGAAGAGGGCGGCCAACAGGAAAGCGACGATCTGGTTTTTGGTGATGCTGGAGGCGAAAAGCCCGATGGAGACGAAGATGGTTCCCAGCATGAAAAGACCGAGGTAGGAGCACCATGTGGCACCCACGTCGATCCTGCCGTCGGGTGCGCCCAACGACCACACCGACCAGAAATAGATGAGCGTGGGCAACAGGGCGATGAGCAACAACGCCTCACAAGCCAAGAACTTGGCGGCGATGAGTTTGTTGTCGGAAATGGGCTGCGTAAGCAGCAACTCCATGGTGCCCGACTTGCGCTCCTCTGCGAACATACGCATGGTGATGGCGGGAATGAGGAAGAGGAAGATCAGCGGGGCGATGTCGAAAAATCCCTGGAGGGTCGAGCGTCCCAACTCCATCACATTGCCTTTCAACACCCATACAAACAGCCCGGTGACCACCAGGAACACCCCGATGACGACATACCCGAGTACGGAGGTGAAGAACGACTTGATTTCTTTGGCAAAAAGTGCAAACATCTCTATTTCTTGTTTTTCTTTTCGGATTTCTGTGCCTCGGCCTGTTGGCGCTCGTAGTTCTCGATGCGAAGGGCGGCGTTGGCAGCGGCTCTCACGAAGCCGGTAGCGCCCAACTTGGCACCCACGGCACGCTGCAGCCACACCTGCGGCAACAGCCGTCCCTGCGAGAAGACACGCTCCACCTCCTCCCCCAAGTTCTTGCCCTTGAAGTAGTTCTGGAGTTGGAAACTGATGAGGTAACCGAGAGGATAGGCACTGAGGTATAACGGTGCCTCGATGATGTGGGAATAGACGGCCAAAATCGGCTGGTCCTTCTCCTTGAAGATCGGGGCGTAATATTGGTTCCAAACTTCGTTGGCGATGCTCACAACCGCGTCACGCAGCTCCGCAGCCGTGGCCTCGGGGTGCGCATACATCCACTTCCAAATGCGGATATCGACTAACGCGACACCGCAAATCTCATAGCAACCCCAGAAGTTGTCGAGCAGGTCGTAACTCTCGTCAATGCTGTTGGCAGCGTTGATGCCAAGCAGTTGAAGGTCATGTTGTTGGAAAGTGAAGGCAATGGCCTCGGTAAAGGCGGTGTTGGGCACGCCCGACATGAAGTAGTTGGGCACGTTGTGCATGGAGAAGGTCTCCTCCACCACATGGCCGAACTCGTGGATGCCGATGCTGAAGCCCTTGTAGTCCATGCCGTCCTCGCCGATGCGGGTGCGCAGGCGCGACTTGTCGCCACGCATCTGGGCCTCCCACGCATGGCCGGCACCAATGGAGGGATCGACGGCCACATGCTGGCAGATGAAATCCGCCTTCTCCTGCGTGAAGCCCAAAGCCAGCAGGATATTCGGCAGATCGGCGGCAAAGGCCTGCGCCGAGGGGTACCGCGACCGCGTGATCCTGTCAAGATCGCTCTCACGGACAGCTGAACGGTTCTTGAAGCCATTGTACCAAATGTCGAAAGGACGCAACTTGCGCCCCAACTTCTTCGAGATGAGATTGGCCACGGTCTTCACCTCCGGCGCCGCAAGAAAACCGGTGAACAGCCGCTCCACATCCTGCTGGAAGAACTCCAACTCATCGCCAAAACGACGCTCCAAGTATGTCGGATTCCCGATGTAGAAGGAATCGACAGCCCGAAGCGCATGGAAATTGTCAAGCAGGTGCTGGTAACGCACGTTGTTCTCCGTCGGCAACTCAAACTGGATTTTCCCTTTGTAGGTCTTGTTCGCCACAGGATACCAGAAGTACTCTTCCCTGTTGATGACGTCGCGCGGAATCGTCTGCAAGACAATCGTCTTCATAATGGAATAAAGGATCTGCTGCTTGGACAGTCCGTTCGCCTCATCGGCGTAGGCCGCCTTCAACTCGTCGCGCAATCCCCAGTGGGCCGACAACTTCACGTCGCTACCCCAGAACTGGTCGCCGTTGTTGGCCTTCACCTTGCCCATGCAGATGTCGTAGTTGGAGATGTACTTCTCCGACTCCATCGTCACTCGGTTCAACGCCTTGGTGCGGTCGGCGGGCACGCGCGAAGAGAAGAGGTCTCCCAGACGGGCGTAGCCCCAGTCCAGACCGGTCCAGCGGGAGCATCCGTCCGACTTCTCCTTCAAAGTGTAGTGCGGGAAGTTCATCACAACCGCAAACGCGATCTTGTTGGCGAACATGTCGTCGGAAAAGTGCGACAGCCCGTCGTAGGACGCAAAGGCCGCGTCAATGGGAAGACTCTCGTAGCCAACTACATGCAGCGGCATGGTGAGCTGCACCTCCACGGCATGATTGTGCCCCATGATGGCCTCGAAGTGGTCGCACAGCCGACGGAAAAGCGTCTCCTTGTCGGTCGATGTGCGGCAGAAGTTCTCCAAACAGAACTGCTTGAACTCCTCGGCCGTGCCATCCTCCTTCATCCACAGACTGGCGGCCTGCGAGATGCCACGCGACACCTGCTGCGCCGAGAACTTGCAGTTCTTCATGATTTCGTTGCAAGTGGACTGGATGGTCGAGTCGGGGATATAGTTGTATTGAGCGTGAGTTGCGAGGACGGCCATGAGCATCAGGAACGCAAGAATTGTCTTCTTCATCTTCGCTTACTCCTTACACAGCAGGTCGTTGTACTTTCTCAGGCACTCCAAAACGTTGGTGCGGACATGGATGAAATCGTCGGTGCCGGCGGCCTTGAGTTCCTCAACGCCCTCAGCGGGGTTGCCCGCGACGATGTAGATGAAGCCGGCGGCCTTGGCGGCCTTGGCGGCCTCCACACCGAAGGTGGCGTACTCCTCATCGGAACTGCAAATCACCACAATGTCGGCTTGGGCGGCCTGGGCGGCCTCGATGCCGTGCTCAACCGTGTCGAAGCCGGCGTTGTCGAGAATCTCGTAGCCGGCGCAGCCGAAGAAGTTGGTGACGAAGCCGGCGCGTGCCTGGCGCATGGCCAAGTTGCCGATCTTCAGCAGGAACACCTTCGGACGGCCGTGCTGCTTGGCATAGCGCTCGGTGCGCAGGCGCAGCGCCTCGAAGGCCATGGCACCGCGGTAGGTGCGCAAGCCCTCGCCGGACTCCTCCTGCCCCTGTTCCTCGATCTTGTCGAGCATGGCGTCGTTGATGTTCGGATATTGGTTGGTGCCCAAAAGCACGTATTTGCGGGTGGCGATGTCCATGTCGCGTTTGTGGCAACTCTCCTCGATGGCGCTCTTCACCGCGCCGGAGATCACCAAGTTCACCATGCCACCATCGGCTTCCACTGCTTGGAACTGCTTCCAGGCGTGCTCGGCGATGGAGTCGGTGAGACTCTCAATGTAGTAGGAGCCGGCACCGGGATCAACCACCTTGTCGAAGTACGACTCCTCCTTGAGGATCACCTGTACATTGCGGCTGATACGGCGCGAGAAGTCGTCGTCGTGCTTGTATGCCATGTCAAAGGGCTGCAAGGTGATGCTGTCGGCACCGCCCAAAGCGGCCGACATCCCCTCGGTGGTCGTTCTCAACATGTTGACGTATGGGTCGTAAATGGTTTTGTTCCAAGAAGATGCCACCGAGTTGATACGCACAAGGCAGGATTTGTCATCGGCAGGTTTGTACTGCGCCACCATGGTGGCCCACAGCAGACGGAAGGCACGCAACTTGGCGATCTCCATAAAGTAGGTGGAGGCGATGGAGAGGGTGACCTCCATCTTGGAAGCCATCTGGTCAACAGTCAGCCCGTGGGAGGTGGCGTAGGCCAAGTACTCATTGGCGATGCCGAGGGCGTAGCCCAACTCCTGGACGATGGTGGCGCCGCCGTTGTGCAGGAGAATACCGCGCACGTTCACCACGCGGAACTGGGGCATCTCCTCGGTAAGGCGCACCAACTCAAGGGCGGTCTCCATGGCCGCCTCGGGCGTCGTGCGGAACTTGCCGTGGCGCAGGGCGCAGGCGATGCCGTCGTAGGCCACGCCGCCACGCACCTGGCTCTTGTCTATCTTGTTGACATCAAGGTAGGTGATGAAATCGCGCACGGCCTCCACGGCACGTCCGCAGACATGCTGCAACTGGATTCCGATCTTCGGCATCTCAATGCCCTTCAACATCACGGCCAGATCCTGGGCGTTCTTCACCTCCTTGCAGTTGAAGGCGATCATGGTGGCACCGCCCTTGATGGAGGCGAGAGCCACGGCATTGGCCTCCGCGGGATCCGTCGCCGTCACCGACTGCACAATATCCCAGTTGTTGTCGGCCTTCGCGCCGCGCGTATAGGGAAATTCCGAAGGCATCACCTCTAAGTATCCGAGATCCTTCAGGTCCTCCGCCCGATAGTAGGGACGCACCTTGAAACCTTCGTCGGTACGCCATACCAGTTTCTTTTCATAGTCCGCGCCCTTGAGGTCGCGCTGAATCACCTCTTCCCACTTCTCCGTCGGGACCGGTGCAAATTCGCTAAAAAGCTTTTCTTCTGCCATAATATTGATTGATTTCTATTCTATTTCCTTAAAAAAATACACAATCCTATTGAGCGGCAAAGTTACAAAAAAAGTTTGAGCCGTCAGTACGCTAAATGAAATTACTTTCCAGCACCTCCAACATGGGAAGATGAGGCCACGCTATCACGGATTTCTACTTCCTTGCCATCAACTACCAGGTAGAGTCTGTCTCCTATTCTACCTGCATATCGACTGTCTCCTCTGCCACATCTTCACTTTTTTGGCTTATATTTTGCAGCAAAGTCCGCTTGAAACTCATATAGTCATCCTTGTTGAAGAAAGCATGCAGATTCACATTAACCTGGTTTGAAAAAAAATAGAAGCAAAAGGTCTCGGTCTCCAAGAAATAGTTACCCTCGTATTTTTCAACACTCCCGCCATAGATGGCCTCCATCTTATCCATCAATTGGGAAAGTATGGTCTCGTCCTTCGCCCTTGCCCTGCCCGATAGATACAAGCAAATATTGACATATTCCACAAGAGCAGAATCGTTAGGGGTACGGTAACTGCTGAACCAGCCATCGGAAACGTAGCCGTATGTCGGATCGGAAAAAGCGACAAAGGCATGGCCACGTGTGATTTCCGGAGTGTATTCTACAGTTCCTGATACTCCAGCGAAATAGTAACTCCAACTTTCAATATTATTCAGCGTGTAGTGCGTGCGCACCTCGCTCATGTTGGCGTGGAGAGGAAGTCCATCGACATGGTTCTTGTCGAAGTTGTCTAAAAAGGCCTTGAGGAAGCTGGTGCAGTCGTAATAGTCGCTTGCCGCTGAAGTGGTGCATACCGTGGGATACTGGATGTTGTCGAATTGGGGTTGGACGACGAGCCGGCCTTTGGTGTCGATGACACCGAATTTGTCATCCATGCGCACAAGGGACAAGCCATCCGTGAAACCGCTCAAGAAATCATACTGCGGGTTGATGACCATCTTCCCCTCACGGTCTATGCAACCCCACTTGTCGTCCACGCTGACAGGGGCCAACTTCGATCCCCGCCCGAAGCCGAGTGTATTTTCATACTGCAAAGGGATGACCACCTCGCATTTTTTGTCGATATAGCCCCACTTCCCATCACGGCACACTCGTGCGCGACCATCGACGAAACCTCTGGCGTCGTCATACTGAGGATAGGCGACCATGGCTCCCTTTTTGTCGATATAGCCCCACTTCTCACCCATGAGAATGGAGGACATGCCCTCCATGAATCCCCCCACAGCATCATAAACGGGTTGAATGACGAAACGGCCCGACTTGTCGATGTAGCCCCATTTGCCATCGCTATTGGATGCAGCAGCCAAGCCATCACAGAAAGCACCCACACTACTGAACTGCGGGTAGATGGCGTAATTTCCTTTCTTATCGACGAATCCGCAACGATAGACGGGCATTTCATCATCATCGATTTCGTGCAACTTGAATACCGCCGCCATACCTTCGCTATAGGGGAGTGCAAAGTCAACATCCCGCAACTCGAAGAGGGTGTTGCCCTTCTTGTCAATGCAGACGAGGCAACTGCCGGGCTCGACCACGAAGGCCCGCCCCTCGGAGAAATCAGTCACCGATTTGTATTTGGCGGGAATGGCCATCGTGCCCTTTGCATTCACGAATCCTATAAGATCTTTTTCGACGGTCACCTGGGCCAGCCCCTCGCTGAAATATCCCGCATACTTGAACTGCGGAGGGATGGCTAACGTCCCCTTGTTATCGACATAGCCCCAAAGCGTGTCTTGCATCACGGGGATGAGTTTCATCTCGGGTTCATAAAAGGGCTTGTTCGAGAAGTGCTTGTGCAAAAGGAGACCTCCAACGCCCAGCAAGGCGGCACCCGCCACGCCGATGATCAACCAAATCCACCATTTCATACGTTTTTTCGCTGGCGGATTGATGGGAGGCAGGGTTCCAACACCTGTGGAAATTTCCTGTTGCGGCATGGGATTTACCGTGTTGAAATTGCTTTGCTGCGGAATCGGTTCCGGCATCTGGGGAGGCATTTGTTCTTCCATTTTAACCTTTTATTTGCTTAAATAATGAGGTTGCAAATGTACGAAAATAAATTAACCGACAAGTGTATTCAACAGAATTTTTACACTTTCTTTTATGAAAAAAGTGCCGACTTGTTTGAAAAAACCTTACCGCATGATGGTCAACGTGCCGGAGAGGGTGTGCCCGATGCCATGGATGCTGTAGTAGAACTGGTAGAAGTAGGTGCCGTCGGGCAGGCCGTTGGCATCCCAGTCGTTGCGGTAGTGGGTGGTCTGGAACACAATGCCCGTGCGGTTGCGCACGATGAGTTTGGTCTGGTCGCAATGCTCGATGCCCTGGATGACGAGTTGGTCGTTGTAGCCGTCGCCGTTGGGAGTGATGACGTTGGGAATCTCAATGGCCACGGCGGGGGCGGTCTCCACCGGCTCGTGGTTGACCAGTACCGGGTCGGGCGTCGTCGCAACGGTTTGCGGTGCCGAAGGAGCGGCGGGCGTCGGCGCAACGGTCGGCGCTGAAGTCGCCGTCGGCATCGGCTTGGCCGGGGAAGCCGCAGGGGCCGCGGGCTTGGCAGGAGCAGCAGGAGCGGCCTTCGGCGTGACCGGCTGCACGGGAATCGTCACGGGCGCGGGGGGCTCCACCACGAGGACCTCGGCGGTTTCGGAAACGGGAGTCGCGACGGGTGCCACAGTAGCGGACGCGGCGGACTCGGCATGCTCAGCGTCCGGTGCCGTCGCAACCACCTCGGCGGTGGCGGAGGAAGAGGTCGTCGCCGCACCCGCGGACGCCTCGGCGACCACGGCAGCCGGCACCTCGCCATCCTGCGAGCGGCCACCCACGATGACGGCAACGGCGATGGCGCCCGCCGCGACCACGGCAATGGCGCCCCCGACGATGGCCTTCACGGCCAACGCGGAGAGATGCGCAGCGCCCTTCGTCGCCGCACCGGCGGCAGCAGCGGAAGCGCCGGCGGCACCCGCCGCCAAGTTGCCCTCCACCGCAGCCCAACAACGCGCCGACGGCTGCACTTGCACATTCTCTAATAAGTTTTTTATCTCGTTGTCATTCATCGACTTATCCTTTCCTTTAACCAGTTTTTGGCCCGCGTAAGCTGCGACCGCGACGTACTCTCTTGTATTCCCAACATCTCCCCTATCTCCTTATGCGAAAAACCATCCACCACAAACAGGTTGAAAATCACCCGATAGGTCTCCGGCATCTGTTGCACCAACTGCAAAATGTCCTTCTCGCGCACCTTGGCATCCGTCGCCTCCGACGCCGCCTGCCAATCCGCCGCAACACCCTCATCTATCGACAATTGATTGTGATGCTTGTGGTGCATCCGAAAAAAACTGATCGCCGTATTGAGCATGATTTTCCGCATCCAGCCTGCCAAAGAGCACTCGAAATGGAACTCATGCAAGTGGGAAAAAATCTTGGTGAATCCTTCTATCAGAATATCCTCACCCTCCTCCTGCGAATTGGCGTAACGGCAGCAAACACCAAGCATCATGGGCGCGAAACTGTCGTACAACCTCTTCTGTGCCTGCCGATTGTCGTTCAGGCAACCTTCCACCAGTGTTTTTTCCTCGTTGGGTTCCACAGAAGATAAGACGCAGGTTTGCGAAGAATGTTGCAAATTATTTGACGGATTTCACAATGGCCTCCACCTGACGCATGTAAACGGCCTTGGGTTCCTCGGGAGCGAAGACAAATCCATCGATGGTGACGCACTCGCCGTTGGTGTTGATGAACGAGAACTGATAGAAAGGTCCGCCCATGTAATCCTTTTCGGTCTCCCAAAGGCCACGCAACTGGGCACCGCTCTTGTTCCAAAGCGTCAGCGGCTGGTAAGTCGGCAGTCCCATCTGCTCAACCACCCGCGGATAGACCTCCTTGGTCTCTCCCTCTATATATTTCTGTGTGATGTAGTTACGCTTGGCTATCAACATCGCCCGCGTCATCGACTTGTTCTCGCTGGTGTATATCATCACGAAACGGTCGTTCTTCTTGGTGCGGTAGGCGAGCCACAAGAAACCGTCGCCTTCGCGGGCGATGGCGTACTCCTGCGGGATGGTCATCAGAATGCCGAACTTCTCCTTCACGTAGTTCTGCAACTCGATGTTGGGCGTTTTCGCCTGGTTCATCTGCAACTTGGCTATGTCGTTGGCATACATCTCCTGCAAGATCTCGTCGCATTTTTCCGCCAACATGCCGATGGCCTCGTCGCGCGTGGCCGCCATGATGTGAGCATACACCTGCGGCTTGCTCCACGGATTGCGCTCAATCTTACAGTCTGGCTCCGTAAAATTCTCATTCACATCAAGATAGATGATGTTGGCCCGACGGGTATAGTCCCCCTTGAAAAGACTCGGCTCGGTCTGATAAATGCTGAACATCGGCTCGGGTTGGGGCAGCCCCGTCATCGGCTTCGCCAATATCAAATAGACCGTATCCTGCACCTCCTCCGGCCAGGTCTTGTCCATCACCAAAAGCAACTCGGCGGTCTTGCCGGTCGATTGGTTCTCATTGTTGAGGGTGACAGAGGTCCGTCGCATCTCTTTGGCGATTTCGGCGGCGTCGTTACAAGCCGTCATCAACAAAAGAGACAAAGGCAGCAAAAGGAGCAACTTTTTCATATCGAAGGTTTTTAGAATGAAACTACGCTTTCATGAAGCGGGCAGCCACCCACTGATTGCGCTCCTTGAAGGAACAAAACGCCAATCCTAACGAGGCAGCACGCTGCCGGATGGTCTCCAGATCATGCCCGTTGTAGAAACCGCTGAAGTAGATGTAACCGCCGGTGTTGAGGGCACGGACATAGGCGGGCATGTCGTTCAGCAGGATGTTGCGGTTGATGTTGGCGAAGATAATATCGAACCGGTCGTCGCCGATGGCGGAGGCGTCGCCAAGACGCACCTCGATGTCGTCGGCGTGGTTGCGGGCGTCGTTCTCAATGTTGTTCTCGTATGCCCACGGGTCGTTGTCGATGGCGACGATGGATTCCGCGCCGCGCTTATGGGCCAGAATGGCCAACACGCCGGTGCCCGCACCCATGTCGAGCACACGCTTGCCCGCGAAATCCTCTTCCAACAGGTACTCGATCATCAGCGAGGTGGTCTCGTGGTGCGCTGTGCCAAACGACATCTTCGGCTCAATGACGATGTCGAACTCCACGTCGGGACGGGCATCGTGAAACGGAGCCCGGATGTAGCAGCGGTCGGCGATGAGCACCGGATCGTACGCCGATTCCCACTCCGCATTCCAGTCCTGTTCCTCCACGCGCGACACTTCGTAACTCACCTCCACATCGTAGCCGTGGTGAGTGAGGGCCTCGCGTACGGCCGCCTCGTCATAGACATCTTCCTTCATGTAGGCGAGCAACGTGCAGTCGTCGTCGCCGTCGATAAAACTATCGCAGCCGGCATCGCCGAGGATCGCTGCGAAAAGATCCTTCCACGGTTCCGGCTGCGAAAACTTGACTTTTAACTCTATGTATGCCATAGACTTAGTCCTCGACGCTGTAGAACTCTCCCGTAGCAGTGAACCACAGGTACTTCGGGTATTTCTCCTTGTTGGGCAGGATAATCACCTTGTAGTAGTTCTTTCCATCCTTCTTCACGGAGAAATACTCCTGAATTTCGGACTTGCCATAGGTTTCTTTGATGTAACGCTCGATCTCAGGCAGCATCTTGCTGGCATCGAGGTAATAAAGATCCTCCAACAACTGGCCGCTGGGGCTGAAGATACACATCTCACGACCCTTGGTGCCGAGGAACTGGGCATCATAGTTCTCATTCTCGTCCTCGTCCCAAACCGGATCGGGCACACGCGGGAACTTGGCCTTGAAGGCGTTGAGGACGACCTCGGGAACCTGGATCTCGTCATAGTCGCCATACGACTTCACGGTGCGCATGCCATCGTGGCTCTCCTTCTTGAGGAACTTGCCCGACTTGTCGAAATAGAGCACCATGATGCTGTTGCCCGGAGAGGCAATCTCCACGCGGTGGACTTCACCCAGGTCGCTGTCCTCCTCCAAATCGGTTGCACGAATCTTGTACGACGGGTAGTTGGAGGCAATGTAGGAGTTCACCTCGGCAGGCAACTCCTTGATGGCGGCCTGCAGATCCTCCTCGCTCATCTGGACGTCAGCAAAGAGGTCGGGATCGTTGAAGGGATCCTCGAAGTTGGGATCGACCGTACGGATGAGTTTGCGGGTCTTCTCGTCAAACAACACACCCGTGGGGATTTTCTTCTTATAGTTCTTCTTTTCGTAGAACTCAATATAGACCTTGTTCTTCTTGTCGGCGCGCAACTCCTTGTAGGCAAAACTGATCTTATAACCTTTATAATAGGTATCCAGATGCTTGACCATGGAACTGTTGAGTCGGGCGGGATCGATATAGGAGTAGGTTTTCTTCCAGATGCCCTTGGTGGAGACATAGACCTCCATCGGGAACTCGCGCATGATGCATTTTCCCACATAGGTTTCGCCCACAAGGAACCACTTGGTGTTCTCGGGTTTAGTGGCCTTTTTCTTGAAAGTCTTCATGACGGCAGCAGGCACATCTTTCTCCGCGATGGCATACTGTGCCCACGGATCATGCGGTGCCTCGGCCTCCTTCTTGCCTTTCTTCTTGGAGGGCTTCTCCGCCTTGGCAGCGGGCTCCGCCTTGGCAGCAGGTTCCTCCTTAGCGACCTTCTCAACCTTGGCAGGCTTACTTTCCTTCACCTCGTCGTTGGTCTTGGCAGCGCGGTCGCCCGAGACCACCTCCACGCGGGAGGCCTTGCCATTGGCGGCCTGGTCGGTGGTGGGACGGACGGGCTCGTCGGTACGCAACGTCCAGCCCGGAGGATCCTTACGTTCCAACAAGGCACCCACATAGTTGAAAGTCAGTATGGAGGGCTGGTCCTTGCTACCCACCTCCGGAAAACGGACCTCTAAATAGTAGTGCGTGCCCACCTTGGGCATCTCACGCAGGCTGCAAACCGAAATCTCGTAGTTCGGATAGTTGCTCGTGACGTAGTTGCTTATGCTCAACGGGATCTCCGTCTTGGGAATGGCATACGTGGTGTAGAGCCACGTGCCGTCGTTGGCAAAATAGGCCAGACCATCGGAACCGTCATCCTTGAAGGCGGCGACATAGTTCTTGTCTTCCAGCGACCAAGAGGATATCTTGGCGCTCGGATACTCCATTGAGAACGATTGGGTGACATCACCCGGGACGTCGTCGGTCTTCAGTTTCTGTGCGTTCAGCGGACTTGTCGCGCCGAAAATCGCCACCATGGCGACCATCAAAAATAAGATACGAAATGACTTCATAATCCTAAAGTTTATGCATTTTAATTAGAGCCACAAAAATAAAAAAATTTTTTCATATAAAACACAATCTTTTTAAACGTATTTTTGGATGATAATGTTACAAAAAAAGGGGACCTCTCAAGAAGTCCCCTTCGGTTATGGTAGAAATCGTAATTATTCGACGATGAATTTGCGGACACTCTTGCAGTCCTTACCTTCGATGCTAAGCAGATAGAGACCCTTGGAGAGGTTGCTCACATTGAGGGTGTGGTGCATCTCACCGCCGTAGTTCTCGACGCTCTCGGTGCTGAGGGTGCGGCCGGTCATATCGGTGACACGGAAGGTGAGTTGGCCTTCAAAATCGGAGGTCAAATCGACGTTGAGCAGGCTGCTGACGGGGTTCGGATAGACATCAACCTGACTGAAACCGTTGTCCGGAATGTTGGTGACAGTCTCATAGGTGAGTTCGAAGCCGTTGTCCTCAAAGGCGTTGTCGGAGACGAAGCGGATGACAACTTTGTGGATATTGCCTTCAACAACAAACACGTCGTCGTCGGGCCAGTTGTAGTTGTCGATGCGGTAAATTAGGTATCTCTTGGTGGGCTGAGTCGCGTCGAAGATGTCGATGAAATCGCCGGCGGCGAGTTCAATCTTCGGATAGGAGATGTAGAGTTTGTCGAAGCCGTTGATTCTCCATGTGCAGGTCGATTCCGGACGGTACGGAGTGTCCTGATCAACGTTGGCATTGCCCTTGTCGGTGATGCTGCCGGAGCCGGCGGGGAGGACCACCTCACCGTCGCAGTAGGCATTGGGAGTCGTGGCGACGAAATCGAACACGAAGCCGCGGCCGACGACATCGTTGCCGTTGGTGACAAAGCGCACGAGCACGCTGTCGGCATTGATGTTGAAACTGTTGGGGGTGCTGTTGCCGGAGTGACGGGCAGCCACATCATTGAGGTTGCCGTTCTTGTAGAAGATCACCTCATCGGCGTTGGCCTCGGTGGCCAAGCGGGAGAAGGAGATGGTATATTTGGTTGCCTCGGGCGCGGAGATCATCCAAGTGCGGTCGGTGTTCGGGCGATACATGAGGTTGCCCGCGCCGTCGCTGATGGTGCCGCGGGTGCCGCGCACGTCAACACGTCCAGTGGTGTCCTTCGGTGCCTGGTCAGCCGGATAGAGATCCACCATCATGGCTTCTTCCTGAGTGTAGGTGCCCATGTGGCCGCTGCCGCTCACATTGTAGTAGCCGTTGCTGTAACCGCCCCAACCCCAGTTGATATGCACTTTCGTGCTGGCATTGAAGGTGGTGTCATAAACCATCGTGCTGTCGGTGTGGTAAATGTAGTAGGTGGTGTCGAAAACAGTGTAGGGATCGCCGTACTCCCAAATGCTGTCGGTCTCGTTCCAAGTGGAGTCGATGACAACGGTGGAATCGACATGGTCGATACCCTGGAGGGTATCATTATAGTGGATGTTCATATCGACCTGGTTATAGACCTGGTAGCCGTCAACCATGAAGGCGTGACCGCCGCCGCTGTTTCTGCCGGAGTAATAGATCGGGCGAAGTTCGTTGATCTGCTTCTTGATGGAGTCAGTCCAACGGGCATTGGAATAAGAGTTGCGTTCGAGCATCTGGGCGCTACGGTTGTATTTCCAGTTGTCCTTCATCGCAGTGAGAGCGTCGGCGGACTGTGCTCCAGAGCCGTCAGGACCATAGCCCATCTGGACGGAGATACCGGTGTGCCACAACAACTTGGCAACCTCGCCGTTGTACTCCTCAATGTGGTTGGGCATGAGGTTGTAGTCGTGCTTCTGGTTGAAACTTTGAACCTGCCACGGGTAGGTGACGGTATCGGTGATCTCATTGTCATCGTTGACAACGTAATGGATCGGGTGGTAACCCACGCCGCCGACACCATATTCAGGGAATCTGAAGTAGTGCATCAGCACGCTCATGCTGGCGGCGACACAGCCGGCCGGCACGTGGTTGTCGCAGTCCTGGTTGATCTGAGCTTGAACAGCATCCGCCTGAACAGGGCAGTAGTTGTTGTACCACATGGTCTGGTTCCAAGAGGAGGAGAGCAGCGGTTTGACCTCGGAGACGAGGTACTCAGTGGTTTCTGTACGGGTGCGCTGGTAGTTGCGCAGGTAATTCCACTCCGATGCGGCCTCGGCATCGGCCGTACCCTTGGCAGCATCGAGGGTCTGTTTATAGACATCCATGATGTAGGGACATGCCTCTGCCTTGAATTCGTTTTCCAACGAATAGGCCAAAATCGGGCTGTACGACTCGGTGGCTGAGACCAGCACGAAACCGCCATTGCGGATGGCGAAAACATAGAACAGGGCCTCGTCATTTTCGTTTCTGACCGTCTGCTGGAGGATCAAATCACTCTCCGTGATGCCCGCCTCGGGAGCCACCGCGGAAATGAAGTTCTTGGAAACGGTCTTGGCTTCCTGCACCGACACTTCGTTGGCCGCAAAGCCAAGTGCGAAAAGACAGCACAAGAGAACAGATAATAAAGTCTTCTTCATATTGAATGGATTTGAATTTATAATTGCAAATTTAGCCCGCAAAAATACAAAATATTTACGAACTGAGAGTCCTCTCGCAGTTTTTTTTGTTTTTTTCAGAAAAAAAATCCTTCCCTACTCCAATTCGTCCACCGACACCTCGTAATTTCCTTTGTAAATGATGCCGTTATGACCGTCGATGGCGATGGGGGCGAACACCTCGAAAGGCGTCCCGTTGATGGTGAGTGTCTTCTCCTTCTCATGCACGACGAGTGCGTCGCAGTTCACCACACAGATTTTTCCCAACGTGGCGGCAGTGACGGCAGCGTGTGAGGTCGCACCGCCACGCGCGGTCAACAGTCCGTCGCACTCGATGATCAGCTCAATGTCGTCGGGCACCGTGTCGGGTCGCGCCAACACGATGTGCTGATTGGGGTTCGCCCCCTCGCGAACCTTCCGGATGTCCTCCATGTCGAACACGATAATGCCGTTCAACACACCGTTGCCGATGCCAATGCCGTTGCCGACCTTCTCCATCTGCTCCGGTTTCGCCGCGAAGGTCTCCACGGCATCCTGTCGCGTGACGTTCATGTTACGCGTCTGCAACACGTACAGATCCTCCGCCTTCGACGTTTCGAACGTGAACTCGATCTCCTGGTGGCTGAAACCGTCCTTCTCCAGCATGTTCTTCGCCAACTCGTACAGACGATTGTATATCTCAGGATACTGGCTCTGCAACGAGAAGGGACTGTTCTGATACTCCGCCTCGCGCTGCGACTCGCTGATAGGCAAGGTGTTGATCAATCCTCCGACGATGTCCTCGCCCTGACTCAGGAACGAGAAATCTCCCGTGAGGTTGATGTTGGCGCGGTTCTTCTTGATGTCGCGGGTGAACACCACGCCGGAGCCGGACTCGCGGTGGATGTTGCCCAGTACCATCTTCTGCACGATGGCGGCGGTGCCCCACTCCTCGGCGATGTGCATGTGGTTGCGATAGACCTTCGCCCTCGGCGAGTTCCAAGAGTCGAACACGCACAATATCGCCTGCTTCAACTGACGGAACGGATGCTCCTCAAAGCGGACCCCGTTGTCAATCAAAAACTGCTTGTAGGCAAAGGCGATCTCGCGCATGTTATCCGGCGTGAACTCGATCTTCTGCGTTACACCATATTTCTTTTTGTAATTGAGGATGATCTGGTCGAAGTCGTTGCGGTCAAGCCCGTGCGCCATGCCCCACGTCTGCAACAGACGACGGTAGCAGTCCCACGAGGTCCACGCGTAGTTGTCCTGCTTGCTCAACTCCTCCGTGATGGTGTCGTTCAAGCCGACGTTGAGGAAGGTGTTCATGGCACCGGGCATCGAAATGGCAGAGCCAGAACGCACACTCAACAGCAACGGATGCTTCGGGTCGCCGAACTTCAATCCCGTAAGTTTTTCTACACCAACAAGATGACGATGCAACACCCGATCAAATTCATCGTTGATGGCATCCACCTTCAAGATGGCGTCGATACGGCGGAAAACCTCCGTGGTGACCACGAATCCGGGCGGCACAGGATAGTTGTTCAAATACAGTTTTTTCAAATAATAGGCCTTCGCACCCAAGAAGACACGATTATCTACCGACGGCGTCTCGCGGTTCAGCGGACTGAAGGCCAACTTCTGGTCGTAAGTCATCAGGTCACGGGCCTCCTCCTGCGTCAACAGGTTCGCCTGCGTGCGCAAGTTGTTGAGTATCTCGCCGATGAAGTTGTCCAACTGCTGGATCAGGAACGAAGATGAGAGCAACTCGCGGAAGAAGACCTCCGACTTCTGCGCCACAATCTTGCGCATCTGCGACTTGTCGCGCACCTCATTTTCCAACAACTGCGGCACGATCACCTTCAACAACGGCTCGTAAGGACGGATGAAGTAGTTGCTGATGATCTCGTGCAAGCTGCTTTCCATGAATTGGAAGATATTGATATACTGACCAATAGTAAAACATTCGGAGTTCAAACTGTACTGGAGCATCTTCAAGTTGGAGTCGAAGCCCTGGTCATAGACGCCATCAAGCGCCATGCCCTCATGCATCAACTGGATCGTGTCGCAGATCTGCTTGAAGGCGTTGAAGGTGAAGACGCTGGTGTTGAGGTTGCCGATGATGTCGTGAATCAACACCGTGACGATGCGTTCCAGACGGAAAATCAAGCCGAGCGCGTCGAACTTCACCTCGCGATAATATCCATACATAGAGGGGATTCCGAAAGCGATGTGGCGCTTATAGACCACATTCTCCCAGCCCTGGCTCTCCTTCGGGTCGAAGATGATGTCGTTGAGTTTTTTCATCAACGAGAAGATGTGCTTGAGCGTCGCCACGGGGTCGTTGCCGGCCAGGCACTCCTCCAGACGGTTCACGTCTTCGGTGGCCAAGAAACTGTCGCCTCGCATGATGTCGATGATGTCGGTGGAGTCGAAAATGTACTTCTCCTTCAGCAGTTGGTACAGTTCGATGATGAGGCAGACACGCTGCACATCCACCGGCTCCTCGTGCTCTATTTTCCTGCTGATCTGCTCGACCTCATCCTTCTTCAACTCAATCAGATCCTCCAACTTCATGTTGGCAAAAGAGCAGAATTTCAGCAAGCACTGGTGCACTCCTTCGACCCAAACACCGTCGGGTTCAACCAATTCATAAACATTGGGGGGCAAAATCTCTTTCAGTCGCTCTTTCTTTTTGTCATACCAGAAGTTGATGATATCCAACGTAATCTGGATGTGAGAGTTGTTGCCTTCGGTGTGGATCTGCTTGCGCAGGAAGTGAATGAGTTTGTCGTTGCGGTGCGACAACTCGTCGATCTTGGTGGAGACGTCGCGCAACTGTCCTTCCGCGCCGATCTCGTTGAAATAGACGGGGAAGATCCTCGCCAACTGCTTGGTCTGCTTATAGACCGGGGAGATCTGCGAGTTGAGCAGTTTGGTGATGTCCTTTTGGAAAAAGTCTGTGTCGAAGACAAAGATGCCGCCCACGCGCAGGTTGATGATGAGGGCGGAGAGCAGACGCTGCATGGTCTCCGGCGCGTACTCGATGAGTTCCAGCCAAACGCGCACGTTCTTGATGTGGCACGGATTGACCTTCAACTCCCAGTCGTTCGTGATGTACTTCACACCCGGAGTGACGAAGCCGAAGTCGATGATCTTGCGCTCCAAGTACTTGATCAACTTGTGGTTCTTGGTGTTGATGATTTCCTTACCCAACTCAAGGATGGAGTCGAGAATGAGGTTGAGGTGGCTGTCGCGGAAGTCGTCGAACTGCTCGAACAGGTCGTCCATGGAGGAGATGCACTGCGCCTCGTCGTCCTCGTGACTCACGAGGCGTATCACCTTGTTGAGTTCAACCAGCAGTTGCGGGTGGTTGTCGATAGTGCCGGGCAGGTGGAGCAGATAAAAGATGTAGCAGAACTGCTCAGACGTGTGGTCGAAAACAGGAATCTTGCTCTCGAAAGCGCGGATGATGTCGTTGAAAGTGAATGCGTTAGCGCAGAGTTCCTGCCAGGTGGCGGCGTTGCTGGCCTTCTGTTCGAACTCGTCGAAGAGCGGCGCGCCCAAGTCGGCGAGGTGGGCGGAGTAGTCTCGCGACATCTTGCCCTTGTGCTCGTCGTACCACTTCTCGATCTGGGTGGTGTCGCGCCAGAAGGCGATGTGACTCAGGACCAAGCGTCGCATCAATTTGAGCGTCGCCTCGGCGGTCGCGGGATTCGTCGCCGCCAGCCCCAACTTCACCTTGAACTGACCGACGTGGCAGTAGTAGTCAAAGGCGTTGTCGTCCAGATACTTGTCGAGCAGGGCGATGCAACGCGCCACGCCGTCGCCGCAGCGGTTGAGCACGGCGTCGTTGTTCTCGATGAAGCGGAGGAAGTAGGTCACCAGGTCGCGCGCCCAGGCGTGGCGCAACTTCTCGGAGAGCAGCTTCTCGTAAATCTCCAACGCCACGTTCACCACCCGCTTCTGATCCTCCACCGGCAGATCCTTGTAGAGCCAGAAGTCGCTGATGGTGACATTCGGCAACGCCTTCACCACTTCGGCGCGGTTCGACATCGGGTGGTCGTACTCGGTGAAGAACTCCACCACCCGCTTGTGCAACCCCCACTGCTTTTCCGACTGCGCCATGAACCACTGGTGCTCTGCGGGGATTTCGTATTCTACGTTCGTGTTTTTGAGATTGACCTCTAAGGCCTTGGATTTGATTTCGTTACTCATGAGTCGATTAAGGTTTTGAACGGTTTTTGTATCTGTCTGCGACCACCGCGATGCCAAAAATCAGCACTCGCGCATAGCGAAGTCGAAGGTGCTGCCGGGCTTGATTTCGCGCACGGGGCAGCCGTTTTTCAGCACGATCATCTCGCGCTTCTTATTGTAGGGATTCTTTTCGTACTCGCACAAGGTGATGCGGTCGTTCTCCACCCACAGCGCAGTGGCCTCACGCAGACCGACGACGGTGATCTCGGGATTCACGCAGAGGAACTCCTCGATGCGGTCCTGCCGCGACTCGCCGGCATGGGTCAGGGCGTCGTTCACGGCCTCCGGATAGGGGTCGATGTAGTGCGGGTTGATCTGGAAGGGCACCAAGTCGAAGCACTGGAAACTGGCGGGCATCACAATGGGCATATCGTTAGTGGTGCGCAGCGTCGGGCAGGCCACGTTGCTGCCGGCGCTCCAGCCGATGTAGGGGGCCCCCTCCATCACCTTGCGTCGCACCGGCTCGATGAGCCCGTTGCGGTGCAGTTCATAAACCAGGTGGAAGGTGTTGCCACCGCTCACCATGATGGCGTCGCTCTCGTTGACCAACTTCACAGGATCGGCCACGGAATGCGTAGAGACGATGTCGGCCGCCAGACCGAACTTCTCAAAACATCCTTTAACCTTCTCAGTGGCAGCGTTATAACTTGCCTCCAAAGTCTCGCCATTGCGCACGACGGCGTAGGGGAAGAAGGCGATGCGCAATTTGCGCTCCGTGCCTAGAAAACGTTCAATCAACGGCATGCACCAGCCGAGGTAACTCTCTTTGTAATTTGTTGAATTGCTGATTAATAAAAGTTTCATATCGGTATGTTTTTAATGATTAGTCGTTCGGATGACATGACCGCCGGCATCGACGGAGAAGGTCTCGTCAAGGTGGAAGGTCTCGCGGATGTGCTCCGGCGTGATCACCTCCTCGGTGGGACCGAAATGTTGCAGTTTCCCACCGCACAGCATCAGGGTTTTGTTGGCATAACCATGCAGGAAAGAAAAGTCGTGCAACACGATTAGTATGGTTGTATTTTTCTGTTTATTAAGTTGTTGCAGGATGTCCATCACGGCAAACTGGTGGGTGATGTCGAGGTTGGAGAGAGGTTCGTCGAGCAGCATGAGCGGAGTCTCCTGGGCCATGGCGCGGGCGATCATCACCCGTTGGGCCTCGCCGCCGCTCAGTTCGGTGAGCATGCGGTCGCGGAACGGCAAGAGGCCGGTCTGTTCCAGCACGCGCTCCACCACCTCGCGGTCATGTGCGCCCGCCTCTGCCCACCGGCTCTGGTAGGGATTGCGCCCCAGCAACACCGTGTCGAAGACGGGAAAGTCGAAGACCACCTCTTGGCGCTGGGAGACGTAAGAGAGGATTTGTGCGCGGTCGCGCACCGAAAGCCGCGACAACGGACGACCGTCGAGCGAGATTTCTCCCCCTTGCGGCTCCAAAATGCCCGCGATCAACTTCAGCAAAGTCGTCTTTCCCGAACCGTTGGGACCAACGATGGCGCAGAAATCGCCCGGCTCGATTCCGAACGAGCACCCTTGCAAGACCGGCTTGCGGGAATAGGAAAAACATAGGCCACTGACTCGTATCACATTATCGGTTTTGGAGCGGCAAAGATACCATTTTTTTATGGTTTTACCGATAAAAGTATGTCGATTTCAAAAAAAAGAACTACTTTTGTCGCTTCAATTTCAAAATTCTGGAATATGTTCATTTCATTCACACGCAAAGACAATGGGGTTAAGATTTTCATGAATGTGGAAACCATTGAAAAAATCGAAGCCGTAGAGGGTGGTTGCGCCGTCTATGCCCTTTCCGATGAAGAGGCCATCCTCGTCAAGGAGAGTTTCGCAGAGATCGACAAACAGTTGAAATCACTCGGTCTGACCGCCGAATAAATAATTGTAAAGCCATGGCAGACGGATATTTGGAAAGCCGATACGAAGAGGTCTTCGGCAAGGGTGCCGCACGCACTGTCGTCAAGCACGTACCCATCGACAAGTTGTTGGAGCGCAATCGCAGTTACCGCGGCTACCGTCCCGAGGTGGAGGTGACGCGGGAGGTGCTGGAGCGTATCGTGGCCGTCAACCCGCTACTGCCGTCGGCCTGCAACCAGCAGGTACTCCGTTTCAAGTTGGTCACCCGCGACAGCGGCGCCGACGTCGTACTCCGAAACATCAAGATGGGCGCCGCCCTGCCGGAACTGCACCTGCCATTTCCGGGCACCGAGCCGCAGGCCTTCATCCTCATCTGCAGCACCGTGCCCGAAAGCAAACTCGTGGATATCGACATGGGCATTTCGGCGCAAAGCATGTTGTTGAAAGCTACCGAGTTGGGTTACAACGGCCTGATGATTGGGGCGTTCCATCGGGAGAACCTGCAAACCGCCTTCGCGCTCCCCTACCCGCCTCTGCTGGTGCTGGCCATCGGGCGCGGCGCCGAGGTCATCCGCCGCGTCGAGATCAGCGAGGGCGACAGCCACGCCTACTACCGCCGCGACGGGATCCACTACGTGCCGAAGGTCAAGCTCTCCGATCTGATATTATAGAAGACCTCCGCATCGCCTCCCCCTTGAGAGGGCGATGTGGAGTAAAGCACACATCATTTCTTTCTTTTAACAACCTACGCATCAGGTTGTTAGTTGTCATTTTCACCTCGGAGCGTCGTTTGACCATTACATCGAGCTCAATTACGAGACTTGAAAAGGCCATTTTTATAATTTTAATATTGTGTATCAATAAATTATACTTTGGAAATTGCCAGTATTGGCGCAAATTGGACACGAAACGGTGGCGGCCTAAAAAACATTAAGAGACGGCTAGTCGATGCCCGGAAATGCGAAAACATTATTGAAACACAAAAGCTACGCCTACCTGACTAAAGTTGTCAATGGAACGGAAATGTCCGAACGGGCAGTTGCCGTGGTACAACCTGACCCCAAAGGCGAAACGGCTGAAATAGCCGTCGTAACCCGGAATATTGTACCGCATCCCAAGAAATAGGTTGTAGGGAAAACGCCTGTAATCGGACGAACCGCTGTCTTCATCGTCTTCTTTGGCGGTCAAATCATAACCATAGAGCACCCGATTGCGGATCTCTGCCGAAACAATTCCTTGGAAGCCATGGCGCGAGGTGGGCGTCTGATATTGGTATTGGAAGTACGCTTCCACCCGCTGGATTTGGATCTCATCGCCTACATGGGTGGACTCGTGCTTGAACGGAGACCAAGCAACGGAATAGTTTTTCAGAAACTTGCGGTTCAGGCGGTGGATAAATGTATGCGTGGGCATCCCGATTCGGTAGTCCGTGTTGAGCACCGGCGAAGTTTGCGACTCAAACAAATCCATTCACAAATAAGCCGACGCACTCAGGGTGAAGCTCAATCCGAACCGCTTGTCGGCTCCGAAGTTGCCGTTCCACAAGGGCAAATCCATCCCGAAACAGCCTTGCGTACTGGGACGAAAGCCCTTGCCGCTATGCGTAAAATCATAAGCCGGGTGGTTGGTGTTCCCTACCATTTCAAATCGCACGAAATTGGGATGGACATCACTGAGAAGCGACTTCCCGTATGGCGCATAGGTAAACCATCCGTTCTTCAGGATAGAGGTGGAATCGGATGTTCCGCCCGCCTGCAAGGCCATCCAGCAAGCGAGCAACCAACATACGCCAACGATTCATTTTCCTTTCATCGTTTTTACATCTCAACTTTTTCAAATAGAAAAGGTTTACTGAAATTTATTTTCATAAGTGTCCAGTCATTTTCGAGTGCAAAAATACTCTTTTTCGGTGGGTTACGGAAATATTTTTGCTGATTTATCCCAAAAACACGGAAATGTTTGACAAAAAAGCGCGCCCAAACGAGCGCGCTTTTTCATATTGATCCCCTACTCTATTATTTTTCGGGGTTCAAGAACGGATAACCATAATCGGTAGCGGGGACGAAGGTCTCCTTGATGCAGCGGGCGCTGATCCAACGGTAGAGGTTGAGGGCGCTGCCTGCCTTGTCGTTGGTACCGGAAGCGCGGGCGCCGCCGAAGGGCTGGCAACCTACCACTGCGCCAGTGGGCTTGTCGTTGATGTAAAAGTTGCCGGCGCTGTGACGGAGCATCTGCTCGGCCGTCTCGATGGCATAACGGTCGGTGGCGAAGATGGAGCCGGTGAGTGCGTACGGAGAGGTCTCGTCGCAAAGCTTGAGGGTCTTCTCGAACTGTGCATCGGGATATACATAAACGGTGATGACGGGTCCGAAGATCTCCTCGCGGATGGACTCGTAGTCGGGGGTGTTGGCCACAATAATGGTGGGCTCCACAAAGTAACCCACGCTCTTGTCGCACTTGCCGCCCAGCACGATCTCAGCATTCTTCGATTTCTTGGCACGGTCGATATAACCCTTGATATTGTCGAATGATTTTTCGTCGATAACGGCGTTGATGAGGTTGCCGAAGTCACGGCCGTCGCCCATCTTCACGGTCTTCATCATCTCCTGGATGTGTTTCAAGGTCTTGGGCCAGAGAGATTTCGGAACGTAAGCGCGGGAAGCGGCGGAACACTTCTGACCTTGGTACTCGAAAGCACCACGCAGGATGGCCACGGCCAGCTCGCGGGCCGGAGCGGTCTTGTGAGCGAAGATGAAGTCCTTGCCACCGGTCTCACCCACAATCTTCGGATAGGTTCTGTAGGTGTCGATGTTCTGACCGATCAGTTTCCAGAAGCTCTTGAAGGTGGAGGTGCTGCCGGTGAAGTGGATACCTGCCAAGTGCGGCGACTTGAAGGCCACCTCGCTGATGACGGAGCCGCTGCCGGGCAAGAAGTTGATGACGCCGTCAGGAAGACCGGCTTCCTGGAGCAGGCGCATGATATAGTAGTTGGAAAGGATAGCCGTGGTGGACGGTTTCCAGATGGTGACATTACCCATCAGTGCGGGAGCCACGTTGAGGTTCAAAGCAATAGAAGTGAAGTTGAAAGGAGTGATAGCATACACGAAACCTTCCATGCCGCGGTACTCGTTGCGGTCGAGCATGGTGTGGTCGGAGATGGGCTGCTCGCTGTAAATCTTGGAAGCGAAGTATGTGTTGAAACGGAGGAAGTCGATGGCCTCGCAGGGGCAGTCGATCTCGGCCTGCATGGGGCTCTTGCCCTGGCCTAACATGGTGGCGGCGTTGAGCACATAGCGCCATTTGGTGGCGAGCAGCTCGGCGGCCTTCATCATGATGGAAGCGCGCTGAATCCACGGCATGCTCTCCCATTTCTCGC
>JAEEGL015324195.1_pt1 | contig 43143 bp, 39 predicted proteins | sample 9134231 | NCBI WGS metagenome assembly JAEEGL01 (sample SAMN16246548, study PRJNA631951) | gut metagenome | biome: gut microbiome; feature: rumen; material: fiber-attached | host: Bos | place: Iran: Karaj | collected 2018-10 | reverse complement strand
GAGATTTCGTATCAAAAGGATTTGTGCGGAAAAAAGATTCTGGTGACTGCCGGTCCTACCCAGGAATCCCTTGACCCGGTGCGCTACATCACAAACCATTCAACAGGAAAAATGGGATATGCCGTTGCAAAAGTCGCCGCTTCCCGTGGTGCGGACGTTACATTGGTTTCGGGGCCTGTTAATCTGAAGGAGCTTCCTTTTGTAAAAACGGTTCATGTCGTTTCAGCCGCCCAAATGGCAGATGCGGTAAAAAAAGAGTTTCCCGATTGCGACATAGTTATAAAATCTGCTGCCGTTGCTGATTACAGACCCGCGAACGTGAGCGATGAAAAAATCAAAAAGCACGACGGCGACAATGTTTTGCAGCTTGAACGGACGGAAGACATACTTGCATACCTTGGAAAAAACAAAAAGCCGAATCAATTCGTATGCGGATTTTCAATGGAAACCCAGAACATGCTCGAAAATTCAAAGGCAAAACTTGAGAAAAAAAATCTGGACATGATTTGCGCAAACTCACTCAAAACGGAGGGTGCAGGATTCGGCGGCGACACAAATGTAGTCACCCTGATTACAAAAGATTCTGTCACGGAGCTTCCGAAAATGAGCAAAGAAGAAGTCGCTGAAAAAATTTTGGATGCAATCATCGCGAGCGGAAAATTGGAGAAATAGATTATGGAAATCAAAAAAATAAACATTTCGGACATCGGTGGATTCAGGATTGGAAATGCTCAGGATTACGATGCAATGACCGGAGTTACAGCCATCGTTTTTGATAAGCCGAACACTTGCGGAATCGACATAAGCGGTGGCGGGCCTGCTGCACGTGAGTCATATCTTTTTACACCTCTTGCCGCAAAACAGTCTGTCACGGCACTTTTGCTTTCTGGCGGTTCTGCCTATGGCCTTGCTGCATCCAGCGGTGCGATGAAATATCTGGAAGAAAAAAACATGGGCTTCCATCTTGGAAATATCGTCGTTCCGATTGTTCCCCAGTCCTGCATTTTTGATTTGGGGCTTGGTTCTTCAAAAGTCCGTCCTGATTTTCAGATGGGTTATGATGCTTGTGTCGCGGCAGAAAAAAACAGTCCAAAAAGCGGTTCTGTCGGCGGCGGTACTGGAGCGAGCGTCGGAAAGATTTGCGGCATGGCACGTTCTCAAAAAGCTGGAATCGGTTATGCGGCTTTCCAGGTCGGCGAACTGAAAATGGGTGCGGTCGTAATCGTCAATGCGCTCGGTGATATTTTTGATTGGAAAAACGGACAGAAGATTGCGGGGCTTTTGACCGAGGACAGAAAATCTTTTGCAAGCGTGGAAGAGGAGATGTATAAAATCCAGTCGTCAATTCCGCATGGCATGAACACGACAATCGGTGCGGTGATTACCAACGGAGATTTTTCACAGCAGGAGATGAGCAAGATTGCATACATGACAAGGGCTGCGCTTGGTAGGAGCATAAATCCGGTCGGAACTGGTGCTGACGGCGACACAATCTATGCAATCAGCATGGGAGGAGTAAAATCCGACGTGAACATTGCGGGAACACTTGCCTGCAGAACATTGTCCGAAGCGATAATCGACGCGGTGGAATCTTCCAAAATGGACGACGGGGAGTATCTGAAACTTTTGTCTGAAAAAAAATAGGGGCATTCCTAATAGGAACACCCCGGTTTGCTTTTGGGAAAGTTAGCGGGCTATGCTTGAAAGCGGAATCTCGACCGAATAGTTGAGCGGAATGCTTTTTGCGTAACTTGTGTCGGGGAAGGTGAGTCCGGAGCTTAAGGAGAATGTCGGATTTTCGCCGCTCTTGTTCAAAAGCTGGATTATAAACGCACCCGCCTCGATTGTGTTCAAGGTTGCCTTCATCGGGACTGTTGATTTTTTTGATGAAACCGTCGTGTTTTGGGAGACTGGACCAACATCCGCAATGCTTCCGGTTTTTGTGTTGATTGCGCACTCGTTGATTTTGAAATTCCAGTCAGCCGCTCCCTCGTTTCCTACGTTCAGGTCGAATGTAAAATCAATGTCCATCGCGATTCCATCAAGAATGTCCGCAGTGAGTTTTTCGCCGGAAATGAGTTTTGTCGCAATCTGGGTGGCCTTTATGAGTCCAAGTCCGCCCTTAAGCTGATTTAGAATCTCGTTGAACGATGGCATCTTTACTTTGAAGTTTGCGACCGAAAGTGTTGGCTTGAAAACAGGGACCTCGAAATTGGTTTTAATTGGAAGAGTCAGCGATGTTGTTCCAAGTGCCGCCATTGCCGGAATCCTGCTTGTGTCGATTGTGATTGAGCCGTCGATGTTGAACGGGAGTGTCTTTGACGAGACATAGGATTTTGCAAGGTCAAGGATTGCCGTGTATGGAACCTTGAAACTTGCGGTGTTCGTTGTGGTGGACTGGGCGTTGAGGTTCAGGCCGTTCCTTGTTGATGCCGATGTAATTTTTTTGTTGTCACAGTCCACGTCCATCGAAATGTTTTTGAGCGATATGGACACGCCGTAAGGATTTTTGACCGCATAGTTGCAGTTGAACGAAATGCCGTCCAAATCTACACCGGCTATTGAAACTGATTTCACTTCGGCAGTGGGTGCCTGGACCAGTCCATCCAATGATTCGCAAGAAAAAGTTAACAACGCCAGAATCCCCGCGAAGAGACCGGCAAACGCTGATGATTTTTTCATTTAGCAGCTCCTGATTTTGTTTTTTAAGGGGAACTTAAATCCCTCTACCTATAGAATACTCCTGTTTTTTAAAAAGTCAAATCACCATTGTATGCTGTATGTTTTTTCTGTGGTCAGTGTCAAAAATTCAAGCAGGGGGATGCTGAATGTCGCCTTGTTTGAATCAGCCGAGCCATTTTTGGGGACAGCGGCGTTTTTTATGCTCTTTCCCTTTGGAGGGGCAAGTGTCACGTTTATTGCCGACTGGTCAAGCTCCTTTGCTATGTTTTCACCATAGATTGAGGCAATCAGCATTTTGTAGTCGTCCTTTGACATGGTTTCGCCAGTGAAAACCGGTGCCATGAACAGGTCGAGATAGTTTTTGGTGGACTGGGGGAGACCTCCAGCGAATGTCTTTAGATTTTTTGGGGAAATCTTTAGGGCAAGCACGTTGGAGCCACATGAGACAAAATCTGCCGCCCTGAGAGTTCCTGTTGCGTGGGTCTGTTTGTTTGCCGCCGGAAGTGTTCCGCTCATGTCCAGCGAATTTTCGTTTGGCGTAGAGACTTTCACGTTGGAAAAATCGGAGTCCTTCATTGATTCCCGCATTACGTCGGCGGAGAAAAAGTTGGTGGACTTGGATTTTCCCATTGATGACGAGACGGATTTTATTGTGTCGGACAGGACCTTGCCAAAACTTGTTGAAAATTCGACATCGGCCCCGCCATCTGTTTTTGCGGTGATGCTGACTTTGCTTGAACAGCTTGCCAATCCAAGGAGAACCAGCAGATAGACAAGCGCGTAAATGTATTTTCCTGTGTGTTTCATGCCTATAGAACAACCGTCGCCGGAACTTTGTTACATGTTGCCTGTGTCCAAATCATCCGTGGACAAAAGTTTTCCCGGTGTCGGCAGATTTGGTTCGCTGGTTTCGGCATTTGCGGGTGTTTCGGTCGGAATGTCGGCCGGAATATTGGATGGAATGGGAACTGTTGATTTTGCGACATCTTCCTTCATCTGGATTTCCTGCTCCGGTTCCGGAACTGGTGTCGGGGGGAGAAATCTTGCGTAACCGTAGAAATGCTTTCCCCAATAGCTGTCGTTTATTGAACTTACGATTACCCCGGTGTATTTTCCGTCGCTCGCCGAGTGGAGGAAGATTCTTTCGCCATCAAGTTTGCCTTCTCCATGGTAAAGTCCAAGGTAGATTCCCACGTGAGTGATATTGTATGTGCTGCCAGATTTTACGGCAAAGAAAATCAGGTCGCCTGGCTCTCGTTCCTCCGGGCTTATGTGCTCCAGATTTTTGTACATCATGGCGGCGGTTCCGGTGATATTTTTCTCAAGGGCCTGTTTTGCGACATATCCGACAAATCCGCTGCAGTCCAACCCTGTGGAAGGTGTTTTTCCTCCCCAAACGTATGGTGTTCCCTGCAAGGTGAGACCATAGTCAATCAACTTCTGTCTTTCGGCGGAAACTCTTGTCTCTCCAAAAATCTGAGCACAAATAATGGAAAAAAAGATTGCGGCGGTAAAAATCTTGCGGAAATTTTTCATGTCAGGTCCTCTCGTTAAAAAATCAGTCGGGAAAGAGCTGTTATTCGCTCCATCAAAAAATAATATCGGCAGTTTGATTGTGATTTTGATTTATAATAGGAAAGACTTTGCTGATTTCCGATTTACAGGGGTAGAAAATATTTTTTTTAGCTAAAAGTTACAGAAAAAAGTGAAAAATGTCGGAAAAATTTGAGAAATTCAAAAAAAATTATGGAAAAAAGTGAAAAAATCACTGTCAAATTCCGTAAAAAGAGGTCAAAAGTATTGACTTGTTGGAAAAGTGTGATATTATTTGGGTATGTGTTTCCTATAACACTACTTAATTTTAGAAAAAATCATACATGCCAAAAACAGGAGGTAATTTGTATGAAAAAAATGTTGGTAGCAGGTTTTGCTGCTGTTGTTGCAGCATCATGCTTGTTTGTTGGTTGTCAGAAGAATGATAAGGCTCCAGCTGCTGGTGACAAGAAAGAAGTTGCTGCAGAGGGAAAGGTTCTGAACATTTATGTTTGGAATGAAGAGTTCCAGACACGTGTTAAGAAGTACTATCCAGGATACAACGAAGCCAATGACACAATCGGCGACGTAAAGGTAAACTGGGTTATTACTCCTAACCAGGGCAACGCCTATCAGGACAAGCTGGATGAAGTTCTTGCTCAGCAGGCTTCAGCAAAGGCAGATGACAAGGTTGATATCTTCCTTGTAGAGGCTGACTATGCTCTTAAGTACACAGACACACCTTATGCTCTCGATGTAAAGGCTGACCTCGGATTTACAGATGCTGACCTCTCAAAGCAGTATCAGTATACAAAGGACATCATGACAGCCGGTGGAAAGCTCAAGGGTCTTACATGGCAGGCATGTCCAGCTGGTGTTATCTATCGCCGCTCAATCGCAAAGGACCTCTTCGGAACAGACGATCCAGATGCAGTTCAGGCAAAGATTTCTAACTGGGCCGACTTCGACAAGGTTGCTGCCGATGCAAAGGCAAAGGGCTACTTCATGGTTTCAGGTCCGGATGATGACTACCGCGTATTCTCTGACAACGTAAAGTCTCCATGGGTTGTTAACGGAAAGATCAATATCGACGATTCAATCCGCGAGTGGGTTGCTCAGCAGAAGATATACACAGACAAGGGCTACAACAACAAGGCTTCCCTCTGGTCACAGGAGCAGTGGGACGGTGCAAAGAAGGACGGAAAAGTATTCTGCTACTTCGGACCGGCTTGGTTCATCGACTTCTCTCTCGCTCCACAGGTTGGAGATGCTGAGACTGGATCTTATGGCGACTGGGCATTCTGCAAAGGACCACAGGGCTACTCATGGGGTGGAACTTGGATCTGCGCTGCTGCCGGAACAGACAACAAGACTCTTGTTAAGGACATCCTTGCCAAGTTGACAACTGATGACACCATCATGACTCGCATCGCGAAGGAAGAGGGTGACTTCACAAACAACGAGAAGGCTATGGAAGCAGTTGCTAACAGCGACTATGGTAACCCATTCCTTGGTGGACAGAACCACATCAGCTTCTTCCTGAAGTCTGCAAAGTCCATCGACAAGTCAACAATCTCTCCTTATGATCAGGGTATGAACGAGGAACTTCAGGCTGCTATGCACGACTACTTCAACGGAAAGGTTGATGAAGCAACAGCTTGGGAGAACTTCTACACCGCAATCAAGGAAAAGTATCCTAACCTGACTAGATAATTAGCCAATGCTTTTTAAGCACCCGTGGTTCGCCATGGGTGTTTTGGGCAAACAAAACAGCAGACAAAAAATACTTGCGTCTGCTGTTTTTTTTTCAGAATTTCCATTATTTCGGATAAAAAGACCGTTATTAGGAAAATTTCTAATTAAAAACACGAGGATTGTATGTCGGAAAAAACAATAGCAAAATCTAAGAAAAAACATACAGTGCAATATGACAGGTGGGGATACTTCTTTATTGCACCATTCTTCCTTATTTATCTGGTTTTCTCTCTCATTCCACTTGTAATGACATTTGTTAACACATTTGTCGAGCAGTACAATGTTGGTCTTGAGGTTGAGGGACCGAATTTCAAGGTTCCAACTTATTTCCAGGGACAGGAAAAATTTTATACATCTGATATAGAGGGTGTCCAGAATGCTTTGAATTCTCTCTCTGTTTCGGGAAATGTTGATGAGCAGACGGTTGCGACAGTAAGAAAAACAATTCTTAGCACCGCAAGCCTCATGGACACATCAAACGTGAATTTCAACTCCTCCTTTGACAAAATGGCCAAGTCGTATCTGGGCAAATCTCCAAAAGAGCTTACCGATGCGACAAAAGCATTCGTCGCAAACGAGGAATGGGGTTTAAGTGAAAAATATGGAAAGAACTATGACAGGGTTGTTTCAAATCTGGACAAACTTGCGTCCGAGGCGACCGTATCCGCTGTTGACGAGGCATTTACCGCAAAAGTAAAGAATAGTCTCGCAGACATCTCCGGTGTGCCGACCAGATTTATGAAAGCCTTCAACAAGCTGGCAAAGTCTTCCATGGGCAAATCTGCCGAGTCCTTTGTCAAGAGCGCAAGTGATTTGGTCGGAAAGAAGGAATGGGCGTTGGCAAAGAACTTTAGAACGGTTTTTGAGAGCGACATCCTCAAGTACGGTTGGAACACAATCGTCATGTGGATTATGGGATTCATCCCCCAGATTGTAATCTCTCTGGTTCTTTCTGTATGGTTCACCAACACCGAGCTTAAGCTCAAGTTCCAGCAGTTCTTCAAGACCGTTATCTACATGCCAAACCTTATCATGGCATCAGCTTTCTCAATGTTGTTCTTCACATTGTTCTCCGATGCCGGTCCAATCAACAGCATCTTCATAAAGCTGGGATGGATGGATGCAGAAAATCCGCTCCGCTATATGCAGCACACTGGTTGGACAAGAACATTGGTTGCGGCCATGAACTTCCTTATGTGGTACGGAAACACAACCATCCTCTTGATGGCGGGTATCATGGGAATCGATGAAAGTCTGTTCGAGGCTGCCCGTATTGACGGTGCTTCCCCAACACAGGTCTTCTTCAAGGTGACAATGCCGCTCTTGATGCCAATCTTCATCTACGTGTTCATCACGTCAATGATTGGTGGTATCCAGATGTTCGATGTTCCTCAGATTTTGTCAAACGGCGCGGGTACTCCAAACCGTACTACAATGACGTTGATTATGTACCTGAACAAAAACCTGTCCAGCAAGAACTATGGTGTTTCCGGTGCAATTTCTGTTATTCTGTTTGCTGTGACCGGCATACTCAGCTCTATCGTCTACAAGTCAAACATGAAGCAGTATCAGGGAAGGAGGTAATAAATAATGGACAACGTTGGTTACAAAAGTCAGGCCGCCAGCCTTACCATAAGAAGAACTCTGTGCTACATTGTTCTGGTCATTCTGGCATTTTTATCACTCTTTCCTTTCTTCATCCTGATTGTCAACGCTACGCGTTCGCACGTTCAGATTCAGAATGGATTTTCCGCTCTGCCGGGAGCTTTCTTTGGAAAGAACATAGTTAACCTGTTCAGCAACAAGAACATTCCAATTCTTCAGGCGCTGTTCAACTCTGTCTATGTTTCTCTTATGACGGCAGTGCTTACAACATACTTCTCTTCCATGACAGCCTATGGTATCTATATGTACCGCTTCAAGGGAAGAAAGGGTGCGTTCACATTCATCATGGCGGTTATGATGGTTCCGACCCAGGTTTCAACACTTGGTTTCATCAAACTCCTCACAACCCTGCACATGATGGACAACCTGGTTTCGCTCTATGTTCCAGCAATTGCGGCTCCAATCGTCTTCTTCTATATCTATCAGGCTATGGAATCAACACTTCCGTACTCTATAGTTGAGGCGGCCCGCGTTGACGGATGCAACGAGTTCAGGACGTTCAATACAATCGTAATTCCAATGATGAAGCCATCCATTGCTGTTCAGGCAATCTTTAGCTTCGTAAGTTCTTGGAACAACTTCTTCGTTCCAGCTTTGGTCGTCAGCTCAAAGGAGAAAAAGACAATCCCAATCTTGATTGCCCAGCTCCGTTCTGCCGATTACTCAAAGTTCGATCTTGGACAGGTCTACATGCAGATTTGTATTGCAATCGTTCCGTTGATTATCGTTTACCTTTTCCTTTCCAGAAACATCGTTTCCGGTGCAACAGCTGGTGGTGTAAAGGAATAAAAATTAAAGGCGTTCTTAGTTTTTGCTGCGAACTATACAATCCTTAATTTTCCGTCCCTCGATTTTTCGGGGGGCGTTTTTTTTATGAATTTTTTAAAATTTTTTGTTTGCAAAATCAAAAATATCATGTTAAAATTAAATTAAAGAATGTGGGTACTGTCGGGATTTTTGTCGCTTGGTTTGCGTCGCACACGGGGGGACTAAAAAAAAGATTTCGATGGCCACAAAAAAACAGGAGAAGAAAAAATGGAAATTGCTGCATTGGTATGTGGTATTTGTTCTCTCGCAGGATGTTGGATTCCTAGCATGGGATGGATTGGTTCTATCTGTGGTGTAGTCGCTATCGTTCTCGGTGCGATTTCAATCAAGAAGGACCTGCCAAAGAAGAAGCTGGGAAAAATCGGTATGATTCTTGGTATCATCGGTTTGGCTCTGGGTATCATTATGACAATCGTTGCCGTGGCTTGCGTGGCAGCTTTGGGAAATGCTCTCCAGCAGGGTCTGGGTCTTTAATCTCTAGATTAAAGGCAAACGAGGCCCCGGCAATGTGATACAGGCTATCACTTGTTGGGGTCCTTTTTTTTGTCCAATGTGTTTAGGCAAAATTCTGTGACCATATTTCAGAAAAAATTCAACAAATTTTGAAATTCGTCCGATAGAATTTCTGAAGGTTGGATGTTCCAGCCTAGGAGGTGCCTATGTATGCAAAGGATATTACATTGAACGCATCAACCTATAACACGGTTTTTTCATCCGCATCAGGAAGCCTGCATGTCCCGGTAAAGAACTCTGTTGCCCTGTACACACAGTTTGAGCACGTGAAGGGAACACCGGCAGAAAAGGGTGAGGCTGGAGTGTCTGTAAACAGAATCCGTTTGCTGAACACTTTGATTGATAAGCTGGTTTCCATGAAAAAGACTGTGCCGGAGCCGGAGGCTGTGAATGTTTCCGACAACTTTAGCCTGGACAGCATGATTTATACTTATCAAAAGCAGATTAAAACTTCTTTTGCCGCCTCAGGGCCTGCAACTTATGGTCTGGCGGGATTAATGCCTGAACCGGGTGCTGTGTTTGATATTTCGGCATGATATTGGGATGTGTTCGCATTTAAGGAGCCACTGGTTAGTAAAATCGGTGGTTCTTTAATTTTTTTGATTTAGAAGAAGGATTTTTATGGATTTTTTGAGGCAGCATCAGCTGGATATAATCGTTTTTCTGCAGGGAATCTGTCTAATCATAGCGTTTATGACATTGATTACAAAAAATATGTCCCGGTCGCGCAAACGGGCTGTTTTTTGTATGGAGCTCTCCTGTTTCCTTCTTCTGACCGTGGTAAGGTTGTCCTACATCTACCGTGGTGTGCCGGGAAGATACGCCTACATAATGCTCAGGGTCTCGAAGGTATCGGATTATTTCTTTACGTTTACGACCATATTCTTTTTCAATATGTTCATGAAGGATATTTTCCTGCACGAGGGCGCCATGAAAAAAGTCCCCGTCCTCCTTACCATCGTTGATTTTGTCTTTTTGTTCGGAATCTGTATGCTGGTTGTGGCGGAATTCTTCGGACTGTATTATATAATCGACGAGTCGAACAACATTGTCCGCCAGAAAGGAAGGGTAATTTCGTACATCGACACTTTTCTTGCGCTCCTGCTCCAGCTTGCCTGTTTGATTTACCATAGAAAGAAACTCCCATGGAGGAATTTCCTGCCGCTTTTCCTTTTCCTAGTCCTCCCGATGATTGCCTCGGTGGCCCAGTTCTTTTTGAAGGGGCTTGCCCTGGGCGCGTTATCGACGGTAGGACTTGCGATTGTCCTCTATGTGTTCGAGATTCAGAATTTGGATATGGCCGTTGAGAAAGCGCACCGCCTTGAGGTGGAGATGTTGGAGCGTTACAAAAAGGAGTTGGAGGAGACCGTAAAAATCAGGACCCGCGAGCTTCGTGTGGCAAACGAAAAAGCCGAGCATCTGCTTCTTAACATTCTTCCAAGGGATGTCGCAAAGGAGCTGACCGAACATCCAGACAGGGTGATTGCCCACAGGATTCCAAAGGCAACTGTTCTTTTCACCGATATTGTCGGATTCACAAAGATGAGCAGCGGAATGTCTGCCGACGAGACTGTTGCCATGCTGAACGAAATGTTCTCCCTTTTTGACGAGAGGGCGGAACGTGAGGGCATTGAGAAAATCAAGACGATTGGAGACGCTTACATGGCGGTGGCGGGGCTTTCATCAAAATCCGCGGACGATGGGGAAGAGGAAAAGATGGTCCGCTTTGCACAGGGGCTTCTTGACGACGTTCGGACATTCAACGAGACTTTCCCGGTCAAAGTGCAGATTCGTGTAGGAATCAACACGGGTGCGCTGGTTGCGGGTGTCATTGGAAAAACCAAGTTCATCTACGACATCTGGGGTGACACCGTTAACGTTGCAAGCCGCATGGAAAGCACAGGGGAACCGATGAGAGTCCATGTGTCCGAATCAACTTACAATCATGTTAAAAACGATTTTGCATGGCAGGGACCGGTCCAGGTTGAGGTAAAGGGCAAGGGTCTTATGAACGGATACTTCCTTTAGGGATTTTGGCTACTTGATTTCCCAGCGGTTGCCTTTTCTGGAGAAGCGTTTTGCGTTTACCTCAATCAACCTTCCATCCTCGCCGCTGATTTTTACGACGGACGTTACAGGGTTCACCTCGATGACCTTGAAATTCGTTCCATCATAGAAAAGACGCACGCCTTCGTTCGGGAGGTTCTTTTTTGCCTCGGAATACCAGTCGTACTCGTAGCTCAGGCAGCACAGAAGTCTTCCGCACTGTCCGCTGATTTTCATTGAGTTCAGGCTCAGGTTCTGTTCCTTTGCCATGCGTATGCTTACAGGGCGCAGTTTGTCGCTTACCTGGTGGCAGCAATATGGACGGCCACAAACTCCAAGACCACCGGTAATCCTGCTTTCGTCCCTCACACCAATCTGGCGAAGTTCTATGCGCATCTTGAAAATCGAGACCAAATCTTTTACAAGCTCGCGGAAATCAACACGGTTGTCGCTGGAGAAAAAGAAAAGGGCCTTCTGCTCGCCGACCAAAAAATGGACCGCAATCAGCTTCATGTCCAGCTTGTGCAGCTCCACTTTTTCACGGAAGATTTTGAACGCACGCTCTTCTTCAACAGCAAGCTCCTTTGCCTGCTCCAGATCGTGTTCGGTTGCGTTTCTGGTGATTTTTACAATGTCCGAGGGTTTTATACCAATTGGATGGTTTGCTTTCCCAAGATTTTTTGCCAAATCCTCGCCGTAGCGTGTGGGAACAATCACATAGCCACCTTCAACCGGCTCCACATCGGACGGGTATTCAGCGTATATGCCCTCGCAGGAATATTCGAGCTTCAGTTTGTAGAGTGTGTCCGAAAAAACAAAGGAACTGGAGGTGTAGGAACCGTTGTCGCTGTCCTCAAGTTCGGATATGTCCTCGTTTTCGTCGTATATGTCGTTTTCAAAAATGTCTGACATAAAATGCTCCTTTTTAATCTGCGTTCAAAATCTGTTCCCTACGTTGCCATCAAGTCTACCAGAAGACCGTTGACTTCTTCAATCTTCGCGAGCATCTGGAGTGTGTCCGCATGACTGTGCAGAAGCCACTGCGCCATTTCGTCGAGTTTCTGGTTGATTACCACAATCTGTGTCTGGGGGGCCATCTTTCTTCCCCTTTTCGGCGCCCTCGTGTGCTGAACTACATTGAAATTGTTTTTCACAATGTACTTCATAAACTGGCTGACCTTTTTGCGGTAGTCAGCGAAATTGTCCGGCATCTGGGACGACTTTAGTTTTTCGGCTGCAATGTCTGCTGCGTCCTTGAGATAGACAACCGCTTCCTCCGGGGCCATTCCGGCAATCTCCGGCGGGAGACCTTCCGAAACCAGCTGGTGTTCCGCCTGTGCCTTTTCAAATGCAGACGAAAACATGGACTTTTTGGGCTTCTCGGTTTTGTTTTTCTTTTGAGCCTGCCTGGCTGCCTCGTTTGCTGCTGCCTGTGCCGCGTTAAAATAAAGCCCGGAGTTTAAAGCGTCCACACCTTCCATTTATTTTCTCTTGCCGTCCGAACCGCCTGAACGTTCCCTCATTGCGGAAATGTTCTGGGTGACATCGTGGCTGAACATTGTGTTGTCCAGTGAAATGTGTATGTTCTGAAGAATTGAGCGCGACGATATGGCCTGTGTGTCCTGCCATGAACTGACGGACTCCTCGTAAAGTGCCTCGTCCGAAAGTGAAATGCAGTGTCCGTGGAGTATGACATTTTCGTCGGCCTGTAGACTGTGGGTCTGTACATCACCAATCACGGCGCAGGTTGAAAGCAGCTTGACGGATTCCGGGGCAACTATGTTTCCCTTGACAATGCCACTGACCGTAACTGATTTTGCGGTGATGTTTCCGTTGATTCTGGCGTTCCTTCCGACAATGACGTTTCCGGTGGTCTCCAGATTTCCGTCAAGGTCTCCGTCTATGCTCATGAATCCGTTAATCTTCATGTCGCCGCGGATTGTGGAGCCTCTTCCTATGATACTGTTGATTGAGCTTTCGTCGTTAAATATTGCCATCTATTTTATGTTTATATATTTTGCTGGGTCCACAACATCGGAACCGATATGGACTTCATAGTGAAGGTGAGGTCCTGTCGAGTTACCAGTGTTTCCGATTGTTCCAATAACATCGCCCTGGGAAACCTGGTCTCCCTTCTGTACGCGGATTGTGCTCATGTGGGCGTAACGTGTGTAGATTCCGTGGTTGTGCTTGATGATTACATAGTTTCCGTAACCCTTGGCATCGTATCCGGTTGCGGCGACCTGACCGTTTGCTGTTGCGACAATTCCGTCACCGCTTCTGTATGTACTGAGGTCGATACCCTTGTGGATGTACCAGAGACCTGTCATTGGGTTGATGTTCTGTCCGAACGGGAATGAGACGTGTCCGATTCCGTTTTTGATTGGCCAGATGCTTGGGATGTCGTTGAAAAGTTCCTTCTGGCTTTCAAGCATTTTACCAATCTGCTCCACCGGCTGCACGGAGCTTTCAAGATATGTCATCAGCTGGTTGATGTCCGCAGTCTCCTTGAGCGCACCGGATGCCAAATCCTGTGTCTCAAAAAGGGACGCAAGGTCGCTGTTGCTTGTCGTTGATTTTGATATGTTCTCGTTCTGGTTGATTCCAAGAAGCGAGAGAGTCTGGTTGAGCGATGACTGGAAACGTTTTGCAACCTGGAGGAGCGCGTTGTTTTCATCCCTGAGTTCATCGAGACTTGCGAGGGCCTCCTTGTTTTCTTCATGGAGCCTGCTGAGTTCCACACCGGAGCCTGTATTTTTTTTGGAGAACGGGACAAATGTAAGCACGACACCCGCAATCACCACGATTCCAATGATTATTGCAAAAGCGTTTGTGCGGATGTTGAATACCTTTCCGTAGGTATGTGGAACCACCATGATTGTGAGCTTCTGGTTGCCGGATTTAAACAGACGGGCAATCCCACGGCCCATTGCGGCAAAAATTGAGCCTACACCCTTTGCTGAACGTGAAAAAATAGTGTTGTTTTGTTTCTTATAACGACGTGTGTGTCCCACAAAAATTCCCCCAGACATCAATCTACTTACTATAGCATAGTAACAATGGTACTGTCAAATTACAAAGCTGTTATTTGACAGAAATTTTCAAAAATTAAAAATTTGACTTCAAAGAATTCCTATGTTATCTTTATCGGAGTGGATGCCTTGAAGACTTAGTGAACTTGTGGATTTTCACCGGTCTTTTGGCTTGGGACTTTTTGAGATTCATTGGGAAGATTGGGATAATTTTTTCAATGGGATGGGATTTCAAAAAGGTGATGCAGTATTTGTCTCTAAGATGTGTGCCTCTAAGAACGAAGGTTTTTGGGGGTGTTTTATATTTGCCAAAATCCTGTCCTTCTGGCATTTGTTTTTTTGTGTAAGGATGTAAGCGATGCAGTTTTTTGATACCCACGCCCACATAGGCTTGATTTATGACGACCCAATCAGCCAGTTCAAAGTTATCCAGCAGGCCAAGCTTGCGGGAGTGACCCGTATAATCAGCATAAACAACGGTCTGCATGATTTTAAGAAAGAGTACGCCGCGCTCAAGACCACCAAGGGAATCTACCATGCGGTTGGAGTCAGCCCATCGGAGGTTGTCACGCCGGGAAAGGACTGGCTTTCTGTAATCCAGGAGAGCGTGAAGCTTCCGAATGTGGTTGCCATTGGTGAGACCGGCCTGGACTATTCTCTCAAAAAGGACGACAAGGACCGCTTCCTCAGAAACGAGAACGGACACAGGATAATGAAGTTTGGCGACAAGAAAAGCCAGATTGAACTTTTCATAACCCAGCTGGAGCTTGCGCACAAGTATTCGCTCCCGGTGATTATCCACAACAGGGACGCGGGGCAGGACATTTTTGACATACTCAAGACCCGCATTCCGGAAAAGGGAGCAATCTTTCACTGCTACAGCGAGGATGCCGCCTATGCAAAAAAGTGTCTGGACGCTGGCATGAATGTCTATTTTTCGTTCGCCGGAAATCTGACATACAGGAATGCACGCAATCTCCATGAGACCGTAATGTGTGTGCCGCACGACAGAATCCTGATAGAGACCGAAAGTCCGTTCATGGCCCCGGCTGAATATCAGAAACCTGGAAAAAAGGTCCGCGCAATGCCTGCCTATCTGGTTTCGACCGCAAAGTTTATGGCCGAGATGCTGGACATGGATTTGGAAAAACTTAGCGAGCAGCTATGGACCAATTCCTGCCGGATTTTCAATCTGCCGGAGTAGAAGCGATGGAACTCTATCACCCTGTAAGGATTGGAAATCTGGAGCTGGAGGGAAATCTGTTCCTTGCTCCAATAGCGGGCTACAGCGACTGTGCCTTCCGTTCGCTATGTGTCGAGCAGGGTGCGTCCTATTGCACTACGGAGATGGTTTCGGCGGAGGCTTTGACACGTGGTTCCGAGAAAACCCAGGACCTTATGGAAAGGGCGCCGAACGAAAAAAAGTACGCCGTCCAGATTTTCGGTGGAAACGCCGATGTCATGTCGCGGTCGGTGGAGCTTGTCCTTTCGAGGTCCGAATGTACGTCGATAGACATCAACGGTGGATGCCCTGTTCCAAAGATTGTGAAGTCGGGGGCGGGAAGCATGTTGACCAGGGAGCCGGAACGTCTTTATGCCATTGTCTCGGCGGTGAAAAAGGCTTCGGTGGATTATACGGAAAAACATCCGGAGCGCGGGGAAGTTCCTGTGACGGTCAAAATCCGAAGCGGCTGGGATTCGACGCATCTGACATGGAAGGAGGCTGCCCAGGCTGCCATTGATGCCGGTGCGGACGCAATAACAATCCACGCAAGGACCAGGGCGCAGGGCTACGAGGGCAAGGCGGACTGGAACATACAGAGACAGCTTGTTGATTTTGTTGCGGGCAGGATTCCGGTCTTTGGAAGCGGGGATGCGAACAGTCCCGAGACGGCAAAAAAAATGCTGGAGGAGACCGGGGTTGACGGTGTTATGTTCGCGCGTGGGGCGATGGGGGACCCATTTTTATTTAAAAGGACGATACAATTCCTAAAATACGGGGAATATAATGCCGAAACTGTAAAAGAGAGACTGGACGCAGGTTTCAGGGAACTGGGTCTGAATGTCCAGAAAAAAGGCGAGAGGGCCGCCTGTCTGTATATGCGTAAGAAATTCTGTGCATACAGTTCGGGAATCCGTGGTGGGGCAAGACTTAGGCAACAGGTTGTTTCCGCGGAATCTGTGGATGACTACCACAAGATTTTTGACGGATACCTTGGTGGGCTTTGAAATTTAAAATTGTAACGAGGGATTTAAATTATGTCGTTTTTTAAAAATATTTCAGATTTTTTTCAGTCAATCTTCATGGCATCGTCGCCGGAGGTAAAGCAGAAGCAGGCTCTCAAAAAACTTGCGTCTGATTTGAAAAACACGGACCCGCAAATCTACAGGGACGGTTCTGTTCTTCCACCGTTTGCCGACGCGCTCAAAATCATGTTTGAAAACACCAAGCCGATTATGGACATACTTTCCGACACAATCTGCACGACGGATTTGGAGAGAAACCACCGTTTCACCGAGCAGCTTCTCCTGACAGGATTCCCGGAGGAAATTCAGGAGATACTGCTTTCACTGACATACGAGAGGCGGAAGGAAAGGGCAAGGGAGGCTGACTCGCTTTCCAGATTCTTTGAGTCGGAGCACAGGCAGCTCGAAAAGGCAATCAAATATCTCAACACACCGGAGTTCTCAAAAATCGATGCGGTTTTGGACAACATCAAGCAGCTCTACGATGTCTGCAAATTTCCATACATCACCGCTCTCAGGATTTTTGACCATGACTATGTTTCCGGATCCATGCCGCATTTCCAGGCAGCACCAATGGAGCTTCTTGAATCCCAGCTCGAGGAACTTTACTATGTCACTTCGGGCATGGCCATATCAAAATCCTCATGCAACGCAATCTGTGCGCTGCAGCAGCTTAGAACCAACGGTCCGGTGTCCGATGAATACTCCGAAAGAATTGCGGGCCATCTGAAAAAAATCCAGTCGGTGGTCCACCAGGTATTCTCGACACAAAATCTGCGCGCTCTCATCCAGCTTTCCAAAAAGGACCCGGGCTACGAACCAAAGAAGGCAATCTACAGGGAAGAGTCCAGAAGAAAGTACGCCGAATTTTTGGAGACCCATTTCCAGGTTGACGGCCAGCGTCTCAAGGGAGAGCTTCAGGACGAGACAATCAGCAACGAACTTCACCAGCTGTTCAGCAATTCAAATCTTCTGCCTCTGGTGGGCTACAATTTTGAGCTTAACAATCTGCTTGTGCAGAGCACCCCGACAGCTTTCCAGTTTGTGATGCCGATGCAGATTCTGAAGAGCTTTATTGCCACGTACTACACCGAGCATGTCAAGCCGCTTCTGAACGACATTGTTATTGAAGGATATTTCTCAAATCCAGCGTACAAGAGCGAATTTTCGTCCTATGTCTATGCCCTTAACGAGGCGAGCGAGCGCATTTCATATTTTGAAAAGAAGTTCCAGCGCGGAGAGGAGTTTGATGAGTCGCTTATCACCAGTCTGATTAAGGACAGCCACAAGGACAACATCTTCGTGGGCCGCCTTAAGGAGCTGATTGAAAAAATCAACAAGACCGCCAAGGATTTAATCCAGAACGAGGTTGGAAGTGTCTTCCATGTCTACAAAATCTGCGGCGACATTCTGGTTGAGACAAAGAAGGCACATTCGGATGCGATTGAAAATCTGAAGGTGCTCATGCTGTCATCAAGGAACCAGCTGAACACGGAGACTCTTGAAAAACAGTATCCGCTGTGGTCCGTCTTCCTTGAAATTATGAGAAATTATGTTATCATAACGAATGTGGAGAAAAAGTAACTCTAAAATGTAAAAAATATTTAAAAAGGTTCCCCCAATGACTTGAATAGAGGGAATCTTGTATGTAAAAATATATAGTCGGTAGCCTAGGGCTAGGGAGTGGATATGGACCAAGACAGTCAGACTGATGCTGTCGAAATTGTTGATATGGCAAGAGTGAAAGACGGTGCGGGCGAAAGACATTTAGATTCCTCAAAAACTGTTGAGCAGTATGAAAAGCAGATTTACGATCTGCAGCAGATGCTGGAAATCTCACGTTCGCTCTGTTCTACATTCGAGCTTGACAAGCTGATAGAGTCCATAATCTACATCACCATGGCCCAGATGAGGGCTTTGTCCGCGGGTGTCTTCATATTGAATGCGGAAGATGCCGACGCTTTTTATCTTGGCAACAACTACAGCGGATTCGAGCTGGATGCTTCACTCAACTATGCCATCAACGCCGATTCAAAGATGGTCGAAATCCTTTCCACGTCGCAGGACCGCGTTTACACTACAAACGATTTGAGGGAACTTCTGCCAAAATCGGAAGAAAAAAATTTGGCCGTGCTTGAGAGTCTTCATCCCACGCTGATAATACCGCTGATTGCAAAAAACCACCTGAACGGAATACTTCTTCTGGGCGAGCGTATCGGTGTGGACACAAGCAGCTTCGACTCCTACGAGATTGAGGAAATCTGCATAATAGCGTCGCTGGCTTCGGTCGCAATAAACAATGCGTTCCTTGTTGAGCAGTCCTCCACCGACATGATGACAAGGCTCAAGCTCAAATACTATTTCTTCAATACCCTGCGCGAAAAACTTGACATGGCCGCCGTCGAGGGAACAAACATAGCCATACTGATGTTCGACATAGACTTTTTCAAGTCATTCAACGACACTTATGGCCATGCCTGCGGGGACTATGTTCTTAAGGAAGTCGCAAAGCTCATAAAGGACAGCATCAGGTCTGGGGACCTTGCCTCAAGATACGGCGGCGAGGAATTTACGGTCATGCTGGACAACACAAGTGCTGAGGAAGCTATGGCTGTCGGCGAAAGAATCCGCAAAAACATTGAGACCCACGACTTTTTCTATGAGGGCAAGCACATGAACGTCACAATATCCGTCGGTGTTGCCATCTACGACAAGGAAGAGAATCCTGCGGCATCCGAAAAAATCCTTGTTGAGCAGGCGGACAAGGGGCTTTACAGTTCCAAGCGGAACGGAAGAAACAGAGTCACCCTTATGACACCGGAGCTTATAAAAAGTCTGGCCTAGCTATGTCGTTTATAAGGAAACCTTTCAAATACGCCTACTACAATGTTACTCTCTGGCTGATCTGCATCAACGTCTCTGTCTATGGACTCATGTTCGTATGCAAAAAAATATCCGGCATCGATTTGACCAATATTCTTGGTCTCAGCCTCTACTGCACGGTCGGGCAGCATTTCTGGTGGCAGCCAATCAGCTATATGTTTGTCCACAGCGGATTCCTGCACCTCCTTCTGAACATGCTTGCACTCTTTTTCTTTGGATTTCCTACCGAAAAGGTTATAGGGAGTAAAGAATTTATCCTGCTCTACGCTCTGTGCGGAGTTCTGGTTGGATTTGGCTCGCTTGGTGTGGTCTACCTTTCGTTGAGGCTGACAGGAAACATATTGTATTATCTGGTTCCGCTTGTCGGGGCCAGTGGCGCAATCTATTCCATCCTGCTGACTTACGCGGTGTGCTATCCCAAGTCAAAAATCTTTATCTGGGGAATCATTCCGGTTCCGGCTCCGTTACTAATCTTGATTTACTTTGTTGTAGAGTTTGTGGCACAGATATGGGGAAGCTCCAATGTCGCACATTATGCGCATCTTTTGGGATTTCTCTTTGCGTGGCTGTATCTTGTGATTAGAATGAGGATAAATCCAATAAAGGTATGGAAAGACGCTTACAGACGGCACTAAAAAAATCGGGTCTCCTGTTGATTGCGGCCCTTGTGTGGATTCCGGCGACTGTTTTTGCCCAGCAGCCGTCGCGGAAGGATTTAATCAGAATACAGATTTGGGCGGAGCTTGATGCGTTTCCCGGAAAATTTAATAACGAAAATTTAGATGAAAATTCTGATGGAAATTCGGAAACTGGGAATGACAGCGACGAAAAAAAGTACGATAATGTAGAAAAGGATAGTTCTGATTCGCGGGGGGATGGCGAGCAGGACAAGACTTCCGGCGGCAATAAAAAATTTGTTGACTCGGCGGAGGCAAGGGACATTTCGATTTTCATGTTCGCAATCAACCGGGCAAAGGAAATCAGCCCCTATCTTTTGAATGGAATGCTCAATGGGTGGGAATTTGAGTATGTGCCTTATGATAAAACCCGCCAGGTTCCAGAATTTTTTGAGCTGACCGAAATTGAGCCGTTCAATCCCAACGTAAACCGAATCTCATACAAAGAACCAGAGCCGATGGGCGACCGTCTGGTTTGCTGGGTCGAGTGCGAGAGAACTGCAGTCCAGAAGCTTTCCTACGAACGCTGGAAGTCAATCACCCATCCACGGATAAAGGGACATGGGGAGGCTCCGGTCGAGGATGGATTTGAGGGCATCCAGGCGGCATGTGAGGCGGCTGTAAAAAACGCAGTGAGGGAATACTGGCGCACAATGGTAAAGAACAAGCCAAAAGAAATTCTGGGCCGTGTGTTACTTATTCAGGATCCGCGTATTTACATATATGAAGGCCAATACGTTGTTGACCTTGATTTTTTTGTAGAAACTGCTAAAATAGTTAGTTACAGTTACTATTGAAGTTCCATTAGGAGGAGATAATATGAAAAAGCTTGTAGCCCTTTGTACAATTGCATTGGTTGCTGTTGGGGCAATCTTTGCACAGACCAGCACACAGGATGCCGCTGCTCCAAAGGTAGACATTTCTACTATGGTTCGCCAGATTGATGATGATTATGCCGAGTTCCATCCAACCGCAAGCAATGTTGATTTGGACCTTGAGTATACTCCACTGACCGGCGAGGTTATCATCAACTATACATGTATGGCCGCCAGCTTTGACCAGGGCGAGGCTATGAACACTTTTGACGCTATCCTTGAGGATTTTGCCAAGGAGAACCAGTTTACAACCAAGCCATCCTTTGTTAGAAAGGACAGGACCCGCTACTACAAGGATGAAAGGGGACTGAGAATGGCCAGCTTCAGAAGGTGTGTCCGCTTCGACCGCCGCTAGTACGCTGAGTTTTGATTGGGGGACTGCCGTTATGGTGGTTCCCAAGCTATAAAAGTCTTTAGATTGGATTCCCGTGTTTTTTTTTGCGACACGGGATTTGTTTGTTTTTATTGATTCATTATTGATTATTGGAAAAATGACTGACATTAAGAATCTTCACCCGCTGGAAATCAAGGTACTTTTGAAGTATGGAAAGGATGACAAGCTGACATCGGAGCGTCTCCAGAAAGAGCTTGGATACAAAGAAGGACACGCTAACCAGGCATTCAGCTGGCTTGGCGGCAAGGGACTTTTGAAGGAAGTCTCCAGAGTTCCCCACACATATTACGAAATCAGTGACTACGGAAAGGCTCTCGCGAAAAACGGAAGCGTCGAAGTCCGCATCATAAATTTTTTGAAGGAAAAGGGTGCGCACCAGTTGCCGGAGATTTCATCCGCGCTTGGAATTGAGGGAAAGGACGTGGGTTCCGCGTTCGGCTCAATGAAAAAGGACGGACTTGTCAAAATGGACGGGGGCAGGGCAGAGTACACAGGAGCGGCTCTACCGGAACGCTTTGATATTGCCGACTCCATAATCAAAAAGGCTGCCGCCAAGGACAACGGGCTTCTTGAATCAACCGAGCTTTCGGAAAAAGAGTCCGAGGTCATTGCGACCCTTACAAAAAAACGCGGCATCAGCGACACGGCTTTCCGCACAATCGAGCGTGAGACCGTTACATACCAGCTGACAGGAGATTTTGAGCAGGTAGTTCAGGCTTTGAAATCTGCCGGAGTGACTGGAAACGAAATTGGCGAGGTGACACCTTCCATGCTTGCGAGCGGAGACTGGAGAAAGGGAACCTTCCGTGGATACAACATCAACATTCCTCCTGCAAGAATCATTCCGGGGCGCACAAATCCTTACGTGCAGTTCCTTGAAAGCGTAAAGGACAAACTCTGCGCACTTGGATTCCAGGAATTCGACGGTCCGCTTGTTGAGACTGAATTCTGGAACGGGGACGCGCTTTTTATGCCTCAGTTCCATGCAGCAAGGGACATTCACGACGTATACAGAATCAAGAACCCGACACACGCGAAATTTATTGAGGAACCATACCTGACGAATGTCGCGAACGTACACAAGAACGGTGGAAATTCCGGCAGCCGCGGTTGGAACTATGACTTTGACAACGAGTTTACCCGCCGCCTGATTATGAGGAGCCAGGGAACGGTTCTTTCTGCTCACCAGCTTCACAAGGCGGAGATTCCGGGAAAATACTTCGGCATTGCACGGTGCTTCCGCTATGACAAGGTTGATGCGACCCACTTGAGCGACTTCTACCAGACCGAGGGAATTGTTCTTGGCGAAAATGTCAACCTCAAGACACTTTTGGGCTTCCTTGAGATGTTCGCCGTTGAGATTGCGGGAGCGACCGACGTTAAATATGTGCCTGGCTACTTCCCGTTCACGGAGCCTTCAATTGAAGTTCACATCAAGCATCCAAAGCTTGGCTGGTTCGAGCTTGGCGGTTCAGGAATTTTCCGTCCAGAAGTTACAAAGGCAATGGGCGTGGATGTACCTGTCGCCGCATGGGGAATTGGAATTGACCGCATGGCACTTATGGCTCTTGGCCTTAATGATTTGCGTGAACTCTTCTGCGAGGACGTGGAAAGGGTCAGGCTCAGAAAGGCCAGATTCTAGAAAAACATTTACCCGAATAATATTTGAGGGCATCTCTGGAAAATCAAGTTTCTGGAGGTGCCCTCTTGTGATTTATGGGGAAAACTATTTTTCGCTGGATTCCTGGGTATTTTCGTTCTGTTCGACCGATTTTTCCTCAGATTTTTCTTCCGGAGCAAGTTTGGTGCTGAAATATGCAAGCGCAGCTCCCGCGAGGAGACAGACAACGGAGCCGACGGCAGTCCACGGGGTTGCAAAATTGAATCCGGGGAAAATGTTCACGGCGGACGCGCATATAAGACCAAAGATTACGGCGTATGTCTGGTTCGGAATCTTTTTCAGAAGCCAGGCAATCAGTTTTGCGCCGCTCAACAGTCCAATCAAAACACCGATTCCGTTTGGAAGAAGCAGGAAGACCGCCTTGAAAAAAAGCTGGATGTCCCCGCCAAAAAGTGACGGAAAAAGCAGGGAGATGCTTTTCATAACGATTGTGTAGACACCCATAATCAGCATGAGAAGCGACCCGGAGATGCCCGGAATAATCATGGCGACCGCACCGATAAGACCTGCGGCGAAAATGCGGACTGTCAGCGGGAAAGTCTGGACCGGAAGTTCCGCGCTCATGTCGGGAGTCCCAAGCACGCCCTCAAGATGTCCAAGATAAATCAGGAGCGCAAATCCAGCGAGCGCACAGATTACAATCGCAACGATTTTTCCGGCACTGAATTTTTCTCCATCCTTTTTTGCAACCATGTATTTGAAAAGCATTGGGATGCTTCCGAGAATCAGGCCCATGAAAAAATAGTTCGTCTGGACCGGAAATTTTTCGTAGACTATTGTGATGAGCTTTGAAAAGACAAGAACGCCGCCCAACATTCCAATGACCAGCGGAAAAACAAAGCGCCTGTTCTTCCACAGCTTTTTGAAATTCAGCGTGATTGCGTTTACAAATTTGTCGTAGATGTTAAAGACAACCGCAAGCGTTCCACCTGAGACACCGGGAATCACGTTCGCCATTCCGATAGCAAGACCGATTAAAAAAGTTCTTATTATATGTATCATAGCCTGTCCTTTTAAATTGAAAAACTCTACCATAAATAAAGTAAAATTTCTACCGCCTGCGTTTTATTGGATTCCGCGCCTGGTATTTTGAAAGCTCCGTCTCAATTTCCTCTCGCGGGTGATTTTCGCCGCTGTTGATTCCGGGGCAGCTTTTCCCTTCCTTGTCCCATGTTTCCCGGCTTTCCAAAACTTTTGTCCAGAAGGGGTAGGTCCTGCACTGAACCGGCCGTGCCTCGTAAGATTCGCAACCGTTGTTCCAAAAAATGCACTCCATGTTTCGTTTTTCACGCAGCGAAAGATATTCAAATCCATCGTCGCTTTCAACCCATCGGCAGTACATCTGGATGAATTGCTCGCGCGTAACGTCCGCCCATTTTGCAAGCCGCTCCAAATCTGTTTCGTCCATCAAAACCACACCGGGGAATCCCCTGCAGCAAAAAGAACATTGCCTGCACGAAAATTTCAGTCCGCCGTCATAAAATTTTTTTTCCGATTCTGTTGATGCCGTTGATTCAGTCCCGCTCATTTTGATTCCAGCCTCTTGTAATCCTCAACCTGCTGCTGAAGAAATTCGGTCCACGGTTTTGCGTCCTTCATTTCACAGAAAGTGTCGAACTCGATTTTTGAAAAATATGGTTTGAGCAAAAGCCTGATGCAGTCCTTGGAGATTTTCAGAATCTCGTTGGTCTCCTCGATTGATTCAGAATTTTCTTCGCCCATAAAACTTGATTCAAAATTTTCCTTGGATTTTTTTTCAATAAAGTTCAGCTGCGAATTGTTGTCCGAATCTTTCAGCACGTTGATTTTTTTTACTCTGCCATTTTTGTCTGTCTCGACATGGCGGATTTCGCGGAAAAAAGTTTCGTACTCAAAAACAGGCTGGCTGGTGTACTCCGGTTTCAGGTTTGTGACAATGACGGAATCAGTGCTTGAACCCTGGTACGCAAGACGCAGATTTTTAAAATCAATTCCGCGCTGGTATTTTATTTTGCAGTCCAAAATCAGCACGGCCTCATCATACCCCGGGGAAGTAAACAGTTTTCCGCCGGTCTCGTTGATTTTTTCCCTCACGCGGATTGTGGAAATCTTTGTGTATTCCTTGTACCCGACCTTCAGAATGTCAACCGAGCTTTGCGAATTGAACACAAGGTTTTCAAGAAGATGTATTTTGCTCTGGAGATTTTCTTCATTCGACTTTTGGTTTTCAACCAGATTTTTCAGCGCGTTGATTTCCGACCTCTGGTTTTCGATAGTCACTTGATTTTTGTCGTCAGTCTTTTTTATCAGCTCCCTGATTCGCGGAGTCCAAATCAAAGTGAGCGGAACCGTCAAAGCCGAACATACCAGCGAAGAAAAAACTACCGCAAGACTTTTTAGATTCAGCGGAAAAACTTTTCCCGAAAAATAAATGACGCCAACCATCAGCGCAATCAGAACGAAAGAGGAAATCACTGCCGACACAAGCGACACAAAATTTTTCGCAGGAGAAAAAAGAGTCCGCAAAAATTTCCCAGCAAATTTTTTTTCAGCCATGCACATACTGTATCAAAGATTGGATTATTTTTATAGTGGGCTTGCTTCACGGACTAAAATGAAAGAGCGGGGTGTACGGGTTGCAACGGGCAAGACCGACCGAAACTATGCGGCACTTGTCCGGAGTTGATATGCTCCCCAAAAATTCCATCCCCTTTTCAAACTGGTCGTGCGAAAGCTTTACCCCAAGCGCAATATGGGGACACCAGTTTTGCGGAAGATAGTTCCTGTTGTTGCCGCTTTCAAAATGCAAAAGAAAAGACTCGTGCAAAATCCTGTTCAAAAAACAAAGGGGCTCGTCCTTCTGCAGCCTCAAGAAAATCACCTTGTCCAAAAATGAATCCACCCCGCAAAAGTCCAGACAAAGATTAGAGATGTAATCCCTTGCTCTAAGCGCAAACTCGCGGAAACAGACTTCCATCTGTGCAAGCTCTTCATCCGCCGCATGAAAAATCCCCAGCGTAAGATGTGGCGGCACGTCATTCTGAACCATAAAACCGTTCCCCGTAGCCCGTGAAAGCCCCCCGCAAATCCCGCGAATCCTTTCCGCAACCCCGTCATCCGGGAAAAGAGACACCGCATAAGAAGAATATGGCAGCTTGCTGTTCTTTTTCATATATGAATAGTATAGGATAAGCACGCAAAAAAACAATTATTCCGACAAAAAAGTGTATGTTTTATACATTTTTTCGGGGGGAAATCGTAAATTTTGCGGATTTTTGCACAAAGGAGGGGAAAGCCTTCCCCTCGCTCCAGCCTCCTCGCTCCGCTGCGGTGTCTTCCGCTACCCCTTCTAGCGGGGTACTCGCAACAAGTCCGTTAGAACATAGTTTCCAGCGCACCCCGCAACGCCCCCGAATATGAGTTTTTCTGTCACTGTTATTGTTTATTAAGGAAATCATAAATACTCTTATTTTCTGTTACAAACTCAAAAGAATCTACAACAGATTTATCGTTTTGCCATAGGAAACGATGCTTACAAGTTTCATCCAAGATACAAATCAACTTATCTATAGATTTGCACCATTTTTCACTTTCCGTTTTAATTACTTCAAGAATTTTACGAACATTCTCATCATTGGAAGTGGCGGAATAATTAAATATGCCCTGTTTCTGTTTTTCTAATTTGGTTTCCAAAATGGATTTTTCTAAGAAAATTTCACATACAGAAATATAATTTTCGAACAACGGCATTTCATTCATCAAAAAACTAATCAACCCCTTTGAAAAATCATTCTTAAAGAAAATGTCATAATTCGAAACTTTTATTGCATAACAAATACTTTTAATTACAGGCGCATTAGATGAAAAACTATTCTCTGTAACGGTCTTATTGGGATTATTAAGCAAAAAACTTGCATATTTTGTATGAATTAATATTTGTCTATACAATTCCCTCAGATTTCCATACAATGCATTTTGCCCATTTTTCTTGTTTAACTTGTACTTAACAAATTCAGAAAATAAGACAACACATGAACTTGCAAAGATTCCAGAAGTTATTGCTACAAGGAAATCTTTTTTTATCCATAAACACTTAGGATAAAATTGGCTTATGGAAAAAGTTAAAACAAGAAATACAATGGAAACAATCGAAAAGAACCAGATATTCTTTTTATTTTCAGTCATATTATAAACTCCTATTAAACATCAATCACCTTAGGCGAAGAATTATATAAAACATCATTCAGCCCGTTTTCTTTTATTTTTTTCACAAGTTCATCATAACTACTAATATTAGTGTATGGTTCTGCTGACATTCTCGCATGTTCTACTGTCATTACATAATAAGTCCTTGCATTTGACGCTTGCTTTTCAAACTTCACAGGAAGACTATTCAATTCGTTTTTCAACGCTCTTGCCGTAACCTCAGCAATCTTGCATCTGCCGTTTTGTGTCCGTACAAGTTTCCCGCGTATAAATTTATCTCTTCCTTCCGTAAATAAAATGATTTCTGTACATGAATCAATATACGGATGCATTGGATAACGAGTAAACTTCTTGCTTTCTTTTTCTATTCCTGCTGCATAAAAGTAGAATATGAACTTATTTCCCAAGGCTTTCAAGTTTTCGTGTACATGGTCAAAATAATTCTTCCGTATAAATCCAACGAGGACGTGTTTCTTGCCATCGTTAATCTGAATAATTGAATTATCATTCTCATTATGATACAGATAGTTTTTAGTCGGTGACTTTTGAATCAAATTAAAAAGCGGCGTATTGTCAGTTTGTACTCCAAGATAATAATCCCATACTTTTTGTGCATCCAGTTTTATTACCTGAACGGACGGCAAGTCATTGAATCCCGAATGTTGCGCTGTCCAATAGGAAACCTCCCCGTAGTTCTGATTTTCTGCGTTTTCACTTTCTAAAGCAGGAATCAAAAAAGCGTTTGCAAGTTCTCCAATTTGGAATGAGTCAATAAAAGATTTTAACGCGGCATTATATACATACTGCTTTACAACATCTTGGATTCCGGGATTTCCAGAAAGTTCTCCATTTGTAACTGATAGCAGATAATATTTTCCATCAAGAATGTACATGGCCGTATTGCCTGAATCTTCTTTTCGCAAAGTTACAATATCTGGAATCAAATCGCCCTTATATGAAACTGGCTGGCCGTTAATAATCCATTCAGGGATTTCTATGTAATCAGAAATAGAGTTTTTGCCATCTGAATGCTCATTCAATGAAATAAGTCTGCGTTCTGCAAGTTTTTTCAATGGCTCTGACTTCATGTTCTCAAACATCTCTCCGCAGGCAGTTTCCCACACAAGATTAAAGGCGTTCGTTCCATAAAGGCAGAAAGAAACATCGCTTTGATTGGAGGACTGTTCAGAAATGTATGTGTAAAGTGTTTTTAAAAGATTCTGCTTGCGAGTTACAAACTGATTTTTAATCTCCTTTTCAAGTCGATATTTTATGTAATCAACATCGCCAAAATCTTCTAGAGTCTCGTCCGTCAACTCTGCTTCTGACAAACTGAACAAATCCAAAAGCTTGTCGTGATTCAAATCCCGGGAGCATTGTGAAATTATTGCAGCATGAAGACGGCGGATAAAATCAAGATCATTTTGAGTGTTGTCCTGAGTGTAAACATCAAGATAATAGGGAGTATTGTTTTTAATGAAAGCATAAGTTTCATTGATTGTCTTATCCCAAAGGATTTCCCCTTCGCCGTTAAGTTCGACAAACCCTTCTTGATTTGAATACAAGCCGTTTTCAAAATAGTCATTCAGAATATGAAGTGAAATAGCCAGACGGTTAAACTGCTTGCTTTCATCTTCTCCATTATAAAGATGAACCAACTGCTCTTTCTGATTATATTTTTCAATTACCTTAATTACAGTCTTTAGCTTTTCAAAAGGTTTTTCGTCATTGTCGATGTATTTTGGATAGCAGAATAAAACCAAGTCATCCAAAAGGATTACACCTACAAAAGAAAAAACATAAGAAAAATCTGACGAGTCATCTGGTATTTCGCCAATAACAGAATCCTGGTCAGAAAGTTCTGAATACTCCGGCTTATCCTTGCGGACAGTTTTAAGAAGATTGTATCTTTTTAGAGTGCCGATATTTTTCTTTGTCTTCTCCTTATCACTGGAAAAGAGAAATTCCAATTGAGCAAGAGAATAATGACGGCCTTCACGAAAATAAGCTGATTTCAAATACAATGCTCCATGCAAAAAAAATTGAATTGTCGCAACAGTGATGCGACAATTTAACATAAGTCTGATAACATGTATAAAAAACGCGAATTTTTATATATGTAACCTGCCGAATGTATAAAAATTTCAAATTTTTATACATAATCTAGAATAACTTTCCTTCAGTTGGAACGGCATCTTCTTTGCTTGAAATATCATGCTCTTCAACAACATCTTCATCGTTGAATTTAAACACTTTCACTCCTATTTCCTCAAATTTTTTACAGACTTCGGAATAAATGAATTTCTTTTCATCAACGTTAAATAGTTGCTTTGCTTTCATTTTTGCAGCATCTTCAAAGAGGTACATAAGAACTTTGCTTTCAAACAACTTTACAAAATCCATTCTTCTATCTAGGGCAGAGTCCAAAACCGTTTTGGAAAGGAAGAATGGACCAAGAAGTTTATCTTCATTAATTCCAAGACTAATCAGCTTGTTGTTTATAGCTTTGCGAAGTTCATTCCAATTAACCTTTTTTGTTGCACTTATTGGAATTTCATAGTTTTTGACTTTATCTTCGTTTTCATCAATCCCGATATATTCAAATTCCCACCTTCGCTTGAACGCCGTGTCCATTGGGAAAACACCTTGGTCAGCACTGTTCATTGTTGCCCAGATAAATAAATTGTTTGGAAGCCTAATTTTCTTATAATCATCAGATTTTCCACCAAGATTATCATTTCGCGAAAGGTATTTTCTTAAATCTTCTGAAGTTTCTATTTCATACTCACTTATTCCATCACTGTTCCTATCAAGTAATTGGAATATATCACCGAATACGGCAGCAACATTTGCCCTATTTATTTCCTCGATAACTAGTAAATATGGCTTATGCACAGATTCATCCCTAGCATTTTTCAGTGCTTTTACTAAAAGTCTAATAAATGAACCGGGAACATATTCATAAGAAATATTCTCTTTACCATCAACAATTTTTGTAACAGGTTTATAAGTTCCTGCAAAATATGCATAAGAATAATTAGGATGGAAAGTTACTCTTTCATAATAATTTGAATTCGGTACAGATATACCATTTTGTGAAACCATTCCAACTAGTTCCATAGCATCTTGATTAAGTTTATAACTTTTTCCAGTTCCAGGAGCACCAAAAAGAATTCGATTTCTTGCAAAGTCGTTCTTATATGATGTTATAAATGCGAGCCCATTTTTTTTAGTATCTCCTTGTGAATAACAAATTAATTTAGCATTTGCACCTTCATTTTCAACTTTGAAAATTCCATCATAGTGAATATTGATTATATCTCGTAGAGCCCAAAGATAATTTCGACTTGATTGTATATCATCTCCACTTTCTCCAAAACCACACCATTGGGTCGTAAGTCTACAAGGCACTTGTATATCATTTATTTGTATATAGTATTCTTCATCAACAAAGGTCCTTTTTTCATCATCAAATTGCTTTGAGCCCGCTGTATAAAAAACATTATAAAGAACATCCTCGGGACAGATTTCTGAGGAATCAATTTTTATATTAGTGTTTAGTTTTAATATGGAGTTTAGTTTTTCTAATTTATCATATTCATATATTTTACTGATTATTTGTCTTGCACATTCTTTTGCAGTCGTTGATAAATGGAGTACTTCATTTTCCTCCATAAAAAAATCTGAATTATTTCCTTGTTCTTTAGTTTTTATAAACTGAAATAACCGATTATCAAATATTTCCAAATATGTTAATAAAAAAGATTTATTAATTGCTGCAAAGAAAATATCAAACTTGTCAGATTTTGTTCTTGTAACATTTCCGTTTGGAATCAGTCGTTTTGGAATATTCAATTGTGTACCAGAACCACTTCTACGACCATTTTCAAGTCCTGAAACTTTCAAGACCGTCTTTATATCTGCCTCAACACTTATTACAGAATTTTTATATGTTTCATTCTCATCTTTTACTCCTAGACAAAAGAATTTTAAATCATTTGATTCTGCATATTCCCATGCTGCAACAAATTTCTCCGCTCCACTATCACGAACATCAAAATAAACTTTTGGAGATGATGTATTTTCTCCTAATGGCATCATGAAGATAACACATTTCAGGTCACTTTTCTCATATTTGATACCCCAGTTATCTGTATTATCAATAAAAATTGCATTTTGCTCAGTTAATCCAAGGTAACTCAACAAAACCGGCCTAGCCTGCTTAATTGTATATGCCATATTTCCCCTCCTTATTTATTTTTCACTGAAAAATCCAATCCATAGATTCCTTCTCCGAGCAGAGTAACTCTTATGTCAGTTCTTCCATAACGCTCCAAATCTTTTTTAGTGATGCGATAATCCAAATCTACACCTAATCTTTTTCGAAGATATTTTCCTAAAATATTTTTATTAGGACTTGAACACATTTGCTTAGGAAATGTCAATCCGTTTATTTTATTATTTCCTTCTAGCAGGCCTTGCATAACGGTTCCATCATCCCATATAAATTCAACAACATCATTCTGTCTGGATTTTTTTGCACCTTCAATTTCTTGAACTGTAAAACCTTGTTTTGGAGGAATTAGTCCCGGATGAGAAATAATAGTTGACTTACGAAGAGGAATATATGCATCTCCAAGAGTAACATTTCCATTTGATATTCCCCAATTTAATCCACTTTTCGTTGGAACTTCATTATTCGAAAACAAGTCAATGCTAGCTGATAAAGGATCTGCCGTAATATCAACTGTATTATTGTTTTCACTTTTTTTGATAAAGCCGTGTTTGAATTTTGGCTCCAAACTATCACATCTACAAGCATTTTCAAGTATATATGAATAATAATCATGTAATGAACCATAAGAATCTGTCGTTATTTCTGCTAAGGATTCCTTATAATCATTCTCCAACCCACTAAGAGAAAAATTTGCTGAACCTACAAAAGCCGTATTTATATCATCGTTCTTTAACCAGATATAACATTTTGAATGAACAGGTATCTGCGAGTATAGGATATTCGTGTTATCTTGCGCTTGTTGAATTTTCAAAAGTGTTTCATGCAACTGTTCACGAATACCTTCACTTGCATACATTCCGTATACAAGTGTAACAGGAAATGGCAACTGCTTAAGTCTCATAACTGGTTCGGGTCCTATATATCCTGATAAGATAATAAGTTGATCTGCAGGAATATTTTTGTGTCTATTAAAAATTATTTCTTCTAAATTCTTGTAAATAAACATAATTATGCCTCCTTAAACAATAACTCATATAATGCTTGCGCCAAAATTTTTGAAAATTGAGGTGGAACAGCATTACCTATCATTTTAAATAGTTCAACGTTGCTTCCATAAAAAATATAATCATCATCAAAAGTTTGTAATCGAGCAGCTTCTCTAACAGTAATGGTCCTTGCCTGTGATGATTCTGGATGAATATGGCGCAATCCATCTTTATATAAATGTGCAGGAATTAAATTGCTTGGTTCATCTTTTCTGATAACATGATATTTATGGACATTTGATTTATGCCCTGTTTTTTGTGTATACAATTTTTTTAAAGCATCAGTTGAAATGAACTCAAATCTATTTTCTTCAATATCCTTTTCGAGTAATTTAAAAATTTCTATATCTCGTTCACTTTGCCATCGGGCGATATGATTATCAACAAACGGATTTGGTAAAGAATGTGAAATTCTTTTTCCATTATATTTTTCGTCATGTCCTAATGGATAAAGCTTTGGTAAATCACCTATAGCATCCCAAGCATTTTTTTTAGGTTTCTTTTTTGATGGAAGTACTTCATTATAAAATTTTTCAACTAAAGTTTTACTTTCCTCTTCCCCATAATACTTTTTATCCAATCCCAATATAATAATCCTACTTCTATTTTGAGGAACGCCATATTCGGTGAAATCAATAATAGCCTGCTTAAGATTTGCCAATAAACAATAACCGGCATCGGCGAACTGCTCTTGAATGATTTCAATGATAGGTCTATCATCAGGTTGTGCAGTAAGAATCCCTGGAACATTTTCAAAAACGAATGCTTTAGGGCGATATTTTTTTACAACTTTTAAATAACTCTCAAAAAGATAATTCCGATAATCGTTTTTCATACCAAATTCATCACGAACCCTGCCTGCTATCGAATATGCCTGACAAGGTGGACCACCGATTATCAAATCCAAAGTATTATTACCTATTAAATTTGAAAGACCTGCAGATTTACCATATATGTCATCATTCCAACCATCAAATAATTCCTGAGTTCTTTGAATATCAAAACGCAGAACTCTATTCTCTGCATCTGCATAATTCCATTTTGAGGAAAGTCTTTTTTTTAAATTACGGCACGGAGCCTCTTCCCATTCCACAGCAGCTAAAGTTTCGTATAATCCAGTTTGCTCAAAACCATCCATTAGCCCACCACAGCCAGCAAACAAATCTATCGTTTTAATCTTTTCCATTGTTATCTCCATCCAATATAGATTTGATTGCATTTCCTAATGCGAATCCAAGAAGAGGGGGAACGGCATTTCCAACCTGACGATTTTGTTGAGTTTTTGTTCCCAAGAACACGAAATCATCGGGAAATGACTGTAATCGAGCATCTTCTCTGATTGTCGGAACTCTATTCCATTTATAATGAAAATGATTCCTGTGGCCAGTATCAATAGTTTTTGACGGCTTGCTTCCATCATACCGAGTCCATGCTTCATGGAACTTTCGGCTTTCTCCCCAACCTTCTGGCAAATCTTTATAATTCCCCCCTTCTGGTACAAGCGAAATTGTATCAATAACTAATTGGGTATGTTTTGTTCCTACATGATTATGAAGAATTTTACAATTACCACGCATTTTCTCTTGATACTTTGTCTTAGGAGCTTCAGAATAATTTGAATGTTCTGTCCCTAAGTCATCAACAAGCGATGGCAAATCACTAATAGCATCTCTACAAGTAATATAATGTTCAGGTGTTAAAATAGGTTCGGGAAATCTTGGATTTCCTATATCAGAGCGTATGCCCATAAAAACTAAACGTTTTCTTGTTTGAGGAACACCATAATCAGCGGCACAAAGAATTTTACAGTCAATATTATAGTTCATCGACCTAAAGCGTCGCAAAATTTCATCTTTTATCTCCCCTTTATAAAGGGTCGCCATTCCCGGCACATTTTCAATAATAAAAGCTTTAGGTTGATATTGTCGTACCATCTCAATGACTGCAAGATATAGTTTATTCCTTGGATCATCAAAATTTCTAGGTCCAGTTAATGAAAATCCTTGGCATGGTGGGCCTGCGATTATCACATCGATTGCATTGTCTCCTGCCAGTTCTTTTATTTTATCAAAAGTTTCTTGTTTTGAAAGATCTGCATTTAAAGCAACTCCTCCATTGTGGTTTAAAGAAAATGTATCAAGCGCAGGTTGATTATTATCAACTCCAACAAGCACATTATACCCCGCATCCAAAAAACCTTTAGAGAGTCCACCACATCCACAGAATAAATCTATACAATTCAGTTTTTCAGACATCTTACTTTACCAACCCAACCATAACTTTAATCTTCCCTCTAGCATGCTTCCAGCATTTTTGAAGCAATCATTTTTTGATATTTATTTATCTTTGCGCAATCATCAAACAAGTTTTGAATTGCACTTCTGTTGTTAGGAATATTTTCAAAATATGTTTCAAGAATCTGCTTTACATCGCTTCCATCCGTTTCTGACCAATCAACTGTATAAAAATCTTCCAATGCTCTTTCAAATGATTCTTGTAGGTTGTTCATAGTTGTATTCCTCCTGTCATTGGGTTTATTATATATGCTTAGAGTGCCAAAGAATGACGCTTGAAAAATTTATCTTTTTCCTGTGTTAAATAAAATATTCATCTGATTCATAAACGCTTGCGTTCCTCCGGTCCAAACCATTGGCTCGATGTACAACAGGAACTTACGCTTGTTGTTTTCGGAGAGTTTATCATATTTTTGACGAAGTTCCATTGCTTTTTGGGTGCTTCGGTCATAAAGTCGGTGAATTCTTGGTCTTCTGGGGGCATTATTTATACTCCAACATACTATTTCCAAGTCTGTTTACATGATTTGCAAGTTTTGTTTGCAAATCAAAAGCCAAATTCTCTTTTAACATCATTTCAAATTTTCGACTATGTGGAACCATAATTTCTCCATTAATTGTATCAAAATGGAAAAGTATGAGAAACACTTTATTATCCCTATAGAAAGGCTTAATTAAATAAATATTCTCAGGAAAACTATTGCCAAATAGTTTTAGAAAATTTTCATTTTCATAATTCTGCTTAGAAACTTCGATAAGCACTCCATATAATAATCTATGTATTTCCGATACAACCTTGTTTCCTGAATTATCTAGTCTTCGTAAGTTTTTATGGTGTGCAATATCACAAGATGGGGTTAATATTATAGAAATTAAACTTGGATTACCATATTTTATAAACTTTTTTATAGTCTTATCACTTTTCAAAAATTCAAACAAATCTTTGTTTTTCTTAAAAAAACACTTTCCATTTTCTATTTTTTTTGAATCAACAATATCTTCAAAAAATAATATAGAATTTAATTTTGCGATAGTTTCTAATGATAGATTACTTTGTTCAGGAAGTGACACTAAATCTCTTTCAAAAATTTTATCAGTTAGCGATTCTGCAACACTAGCATTTAATACTTTTGTTGCATAAAAAGGGGCCGACAAAATATCTGAGTTACTTAATTTTTCTTCACCTATGAACGAACAAGCTAATTTCGAGAGAATACTCTTCATGCTAGTATCCCAATCGTGTCCGGGTTCATTTTTTGCTATGTTTGATATTGAATTTGTATATAAGGAAATTTCCTTTTGCAGTTCACCTTCCCAATTTAAGAAATATTCGAAAGATTCATTTTCTAAATCTGAAAAGAAAAGTTTTTCTAATTTCTTTAGAGTAAGGTTTTTCATTTCTTTTTTGGAAGGTTTTTCCATTGTTTTGTATGCCACAGGCGCAGACTCTTCTACCTTCAAATACGATAAAACATTCTGAGCAATATCAGGATGTTTTGTCCAAAACAAAATATAGTATGGCGAATCATTTATTGTTATCAATTGGCTTAAATACTGTGCAAGAGTGCTAGCCTTTGATTTGTCATCTAGATTTGTGGTACTACCTTCTAAGTCAATATCAAGTATCACGATGCGAATACCTGAAAAGGGTGTTTTAGGCACGAAATTTCCGTCAAAATAAACATAAGAAATTCCATTAAGAGAAAAAAGCTTTAACAATAACTCAACTTCTTCGTAATGATCATCCACAACTAAAACTTTAGGATTTTGAGGAAACCACATATCTATTTCTCCTTTTTAAACGCCAATGCAACTATTGCACCCTTCTTAAATTCATCGGGAATACTAAAATCATCCGGCTCGGGAAACAACAATCTTCCATGCAGAGAATTCATTATTTCCTTTGTTAGATGCAGTCCTATTCCCATTCCAGCACCTGCCGGTTTCGCAGTTATAAATGGATTTCCAAGTTCATCTTTTGAAAGAGCAAAACCTGGTCCATTGTCTGCAACAATTATAGTGGAATAGCCTTCTATATCTTCTGTTATATCAACAAATATTTTTGGATTTATTGTTTCTGCATATCCCAGCCACCAGATTGAATTATCAAACAAATTCATTGTTGCGTTTATAAGATAATTTACAGAACAGATTCCCTCATACTTTTTTTTCTTCTCTTTATATCTACTTATAACTGATATCTTATGAGCTTTAAACCTAAAAGAATCATTTTGAAGAGCATAGTCAACAAGCTTATTTAATTCCTGAATCTCAGGTTTATAATTTCGTGCCAAAAGACTATAGCCTTCTACCAACTTATCTAGCTGAGAAACATTCTCTGTAATCTGATTAGTTGTTGATTCTTCTCCCCTTAAAGATGATTTCATATTTTTTATAATTTTTTCTATTTGATGCAAAACCGCAATGAGATTCAGCCCTGTGCCTGCACTCTTTATAAGGTTGTCAGTTATTCGTGTATAATCCTCGCCTATTCTATCCAGCTTTTTTATCAGTTGCTCTCTTACAGTTTCATCAGGAACTTTTGACTTTACTATTTCTTTTACGTCTTCAATTGAATCCAAAACAGGTACTTCATTTGAAACCTTTGTGTTATATGCTCGACGAATTTTTTCTTTATCTTGGTTTCTGTAAAATTCAACCTTCTCTATAGCATATGAACATGCATCCTTAAATTCCCTGTATGCATCATTATCAACAAAGCCTTCTCTGTTTGATTTTTCAATCAGATCAAAACTTGTACTACCATCCAAATACACAGAGGCTAAAATCAATCGATTGCTAAGCTTAAAAGACGGCTGGTTTACACGCTTTGCATCCAAGTCAAGCCAGTCATTATCAATTTCTCCATAATCCCAAATACGCATATTATCTCGGAAAACTCGTATGCCCCCATTTACGGCAAGATAGTCTTTCAATTCTTTTTTTCCTGAAGTCAAACCAAGACTAAGAACTTTTGAATCTAAATCAAATAAAATGCCTTTTATAATAATTTCACCAATATGATACTTTGATATATCGATTTCCTCTTGCTCATTTTTCTTTATTTTTTTTACCATTCTGGATAGAGACGAAAACTCCTGATACGAAACATGATGTGGAGAAACTTTTGACAAGTCTTTGTATGGTATAAAATCATATGTAAAATCTGTAATTCTATTTTTATTAATCCTCAAATTAAACTCATATAATTTTTTATCCTTAATGTCATCATAAGTTAGTAGTCCATCCAACCAATCATTATCAGTTTCGAACAAAACAGAGAAAGATTCCGCTGAGTCAAAAGGTGAGTTGAGAGTGTTCAGAGACCGCGCAACATCTCGCAGAGTTCCACGTGTCCAATTATTACGAAGTTTTGTAATGGTTATTTTGGTTCCTGAGGATTTTAAAAACACTTTAGGCTCTCTTTCTTCCAAAATAATGGGAATATCTTCAATATACTTTGATTCATTCACTTTATCCCAGTCGATTCTAAGAACACACTCTTTCTTATCTTTCATTCTAGAGATAAGTTCTATTCTTTTTCCTAGCCTATGAACTCCAAAACGGCCGATTCCTTTTTCACCCAAAGTAATTCTATTAAATTTGGGAGTTCTATATCCAGTCTTCTTTTTATCCCCTTTATTATCCGTTCCAACTTCAAGCCAAGCATGTTTTAGAATCTCAAAATCCATCCCACTTCCATTGTCTTCAATTAAAATAGCACCGGATTCTTTATTATCAGGATTATTTATTTGCACTGTGCATACAGATGCATCAGCATCATAGGCATTTTTAACAAGCTCCATCAACGCAATGGATTCACTTTTTATTAGTTGTTCCCCAAGCTGATAGATTAGTCTTGCTCGAGTTTTAAAATGAGGAATAGAATCATCGCCATTTTTAGTAGCTTTTACTAATTTTTGCTCACTCATCCCATATCTCCTTCAATTTTGCAGCAATCTTCTGTGAAAGCAATACTGGAACTGCATTTCCTATTTGTTTATATGCCTCTGTTCTGCTTGGTTTTCCTGATATGCTTTCAAAAAAATAGTCATCTGGAAATGTCTGCAAGCGAGCAGCTTCCCTTGGAGTTATCGAACGGTTCTGATTTATATCTGGGTGAATATAGTAATGCCCGTCTTTTGCTATGTGCGCAACCACAGTCTGAGAAGCAGTAGAATCTGATGCTACCACCTTAAACCTGTCTAAAAAGGATTTCGTATTATTATGAGTTCTTAAACTTTTCGGTAACTCATCATAACTTAATCGTTTATGTTCTTTATTCCATAATTCCACCACACGTCGATAAATTTCTAAATCCTGAGAGGAATTTGGTCTTGAACAATGAAAAGTCACAGGCATTTCAGAAATTCGCACATGGGTTTCATCAAGCCAAGAATCATGCTTCGTTTTCAAACTGCAAGAAAAAACATCACCTTCTCCAGAATGTATTGACGGTAAATCAGAAAATATTGCAGAAACCTTTGCATTCTGAGTACATTTTTCTGGCAATGGGAATTTAAAATCTTCTTTTGTTCTTTTACCAACAAGGATTATTCTTTTCCTATTTTGTAAAACCCCATAATCACTAGCAGAAAGAATTTCATATTTGAGATTATAGCCACATTTTTCAAAAGCATCATGCATCATATCAAAATATTTCTTTCCCGAACTATCTTTTGCACTTAGCAATCCAAGCACATTTTCGAATACAAAATAAGTTGGTTCATACTTTTGTAGAAATTGAGCATAATATCGAAAGAGATAGTTTCTTTTATCACCCTGCATACCATTTGGATCTCTGGCACGTCCAACTAAGGAATAAGCTTGGCATGGAGGACCTCCAATTATTAAATCTAGATGCTGACCTTGTAACTTTTCGTCAATTTGCTTAAACAAGTCTTTCATTGTATTGTCGCCAATTTCAGCACATATTACAGAGTTTAAAATATCTTCTGGAATGGTGGAATAAAAATCAGCTCTTGAAGTTTTTCCTGTTATATAAGATTTATAAGAATCCAAGGCATTACGAGTCTGTAAATAATGAAATGCGGCACGGGTTTTCAGCGTATAACAAGCGGCCTCACTCATTTCAATATGAGCAATCGGAGTAAAAACTTCGCGAATAAAACCTTCTGATAATCCACCAGCACCGGCAAAAAGGTCTAAATAGTTCACTTTATTATTCTTCCTTTCGCTTCCGGGTCCAAATCTACCCCAGCAATGACATCTATCCCTGCCTGAATGAGTCCGTTTGTCATGCCTCCGCCTCCGCAGAAGAAGTCAATTGCGCGCAAGATACAATACCCCCAAATTTTAATCCTAACTATCGTATTATACCACAATCAGAGATTTTTTGCACCACTTTTGACAAAAATATTGAAAATGTCATATATTCCCTGTAAACTATAGCCATGCAGAATCCATTTCAAACCGCTGAAAAGGCAAAATCTATTGCCGAGCATGTTTCCATAATTCGCATATACCAGCAGACGGGTCTTTTAGACAAAGCAAAAGCTATAGAAGTTTACAGAAAATTCAATTATAAACATCAAGATTATTATGCAGCTATGAACGCAACTGCAATTATCACTAATTCCCGCATTCAAATAGATTCATCAGACAATAAAAACCTTGTAGATAATTTAATAAGCCAGGCTTTATGGGCTGTCGGAAAAGAAGTTCTTGCAAGCATGGGGGTTATAATCTAGAATTCTCCCCATTACTTTTTTTGGTTCACTATTTCATCCCGAGTCCCGCATCCCTTCATCAAGTTCCACTTCACCAATCCATCAAGACAGCCCTTCCCCTTTATCTTGATAAGCTCCCCGGATTCATCAAGATGAAATCTTCCAAAAAGCCCAATAAATCCGCATAAATCGCAGCAAATTCGGGATGAATCCGCGACAAAAGTGGGATAAAAAAAGGAGGCCGGCACGCCAAAAAAAGCACCGGTCTCCCAGATTGTATTACACATAACGGAATGTCCTTTCCGGTCTTTGCCGGATTTTTTTTACATAAACCCATCCGCCGTTATCCGGTTGGGCTTACCAAATCATTTAGTCACCTGTGCCTGTAGGTTCAGCTCCGTCGCTTATGTACTTGGCATCAAGCTTTACATACTCGGGCTTGGCAAGTTTTGCGCTCAGCATTGAGTCCGGCGTGTACATCACTTTTACTCCGGCAATGTCGTTCGCCGTGACGCTGCCCGCTTTTTCGTGCCCCTTGCAGGTCTCCGCAGTTTTAAGCCCCAGCTTGAAGATTCCAAAGCTGTCGAGCCTTACCTTGTAGCCGAGCAACATGTACTTCGGCACTGTGAGGAGCAGACTTCGGATTACTCCGATTACCTCTGTCGGCGTGAGCGTCGTGCTTGAAGAAATTTCCTCCGCAAGCTGGTTCACGCCAATCTCTGCAATATAAGCAGGGGCAGGGTAAAACTTGCCTTCTGCTTCCAAATCACGCGGGTTGAGCCGCTTTCTACTAACAAATGGAACAGCCATAACTGCACCTCCTGTAAATAACTCAAACTGTTTTGCATTCCGCGGTTTGCTTACAAACACGAACAGGCAGTACAATCCAGTTCAACGAACGCTCGACTTGTACCGTTTTTGGCTGCAAAATCCAGTCCTAATAAGACAAAACCAGGTAAAACTTTCGATATTTTCACCCGTTCTGACACTTTCACTATATCACAAAGAAAATTTAAAGTCAAATTTTGTTCGATTTTTTCACTCATTTTTGCAAGTTTTTATTGAACTCTGCCGATAATAGCTGTATAATCTCGTTATAAGCGAGAGATTGTTAACCATCAAGGAATAAAAATGCTAGTAAATTTCAGCGTCACCAATTTTTTGTCCTTTAACCAGAAGACCACCTTTAAGATGGAAAGCGGGCGCGTTACAAAAAAACCGGACCACTTGCTTGAAGACGGCGACACGGGAAAGAGCCTTCTAAAGTTTTCCGCCATGTTCGGCAAAAACGGAGCGGGAAAGACAAACTTTGTAAGAGCCGTTGCAACCTTGCGCAACTTCGTTCTTGCGGGAAGGCTTCCCCAAAGGGCAGCTGAACTCTGGTGCAAAATCGACGACAAAAACGAAGGCTGGCCTACGGACTTTGAAATTGCTTTTATTGCCGACAAAAACCTCTACGAATACAGAATATCCCTTGTACTTGCGACCGGAATCATCACAAAAGAAGAATTGGTTCATGTAGTGGGAAACAGGCACACAAAACTTTTCTACAAAGAAAACCCCCAAAGCCCTTACGTTTTTCACCATTCAATAAAGGGGCAGAACAAGGACATTGAGGTTCTAAGCCGCACTTTTGCCATGAGCGGAAAGCCCTTCCTATTCAGCATAAACCACAACACGGCAGGATTTTTTGCAACAAACAAAGAGGCCCTGGCCCTTCAAAAGGCATTCCTCTGGTTCAAGGACACCCTCGAAGTAATTTTCCCCGACCAGCCATTGCAGGAAACATCTTTGCTGCGGTATGAAATTTGCAAGGATGAATTTGCCCAGCTGCTAAAGGATTTTGATACGGGAATTGAAGGAATAGAGCTTGAGCCAGTAAGCAGGGAAAAGGTTTTTGAGACACTTGATTTGCGCACCCAGCAGAAACTTAACCTTGAGATGGCTCTGGTAAGCCCCATTATTCAGTTTTCTCAGCTGCCAGTCCAGATGGGACTGCCCGCAAATACCCAAGGTCAAACAACAAATTTCTATGCAACTGTAATCCGCAGCCGAAGGAATATTTTTATCATTACCCTAAAAGAGGACAAGGACTTTCATTTTTATGCGGTAAAATTTGTCCACAATCTTGGCGGAAAGGAAATCGAGTTCAGCATGGAAAGCGAGAGCGACGGAACACATAGACTCTTCCAGCTTTTGGAGATACTCATCTGCAAAAAGGAAAAGGTTTACATCATGGACGAAATCAACCGAAGCCTGCATCCGAAGCTGACCGTACAGTTTGTAAAGAAATATTTTTCAAATGCGAAAGACAGGAGAATCCAGCTTGTGACCACCACCCACGAGAGCCGCATCATGAGCCACGACCTCGTGCGACGGGACGAAATCTGGATTGCGGACAAAAATGAAGACGACAGCACGAAGCTTTTCAGCCTTGAGGACGAACAGGTCCGCATAGACAAGGTGCTTGACCAGAACTACATGGACAACGTGTGGGGCGGAGTACCGGTGTTTAAGGATGAGGAATAAACAGAGCCGAAAGTTTTGCGTTATTTACGCAGAATCGCCAAAACCAGTAGTAAAATATTGCAAAAATCTATGCTTATTTTCTGCCATTCTCTTGGTTAAAAATATGCCAAAATCTGTATCTGATATTTGACAAAATCTGTATTCCCCGGTATAATGAAATAATGGAGTATAGCAAAAGACTCGCAGATTCAATTCTCAAGGAAATGCTCGAAGCAAAGGGGGCTGTGCTGGTGGAAGGCGCGAAGTGGTGTGGAAAAACGACCACCGCAGAGCAGATTTCAAACAGCCGTCTTTATATGCAGGATTCGGCAAAAACGAGCAGAACCTGCAGCTGGTAAATTTGAATCCGTC
>JAEEGL015233495.1_pt1 | contig 43149 bp, 47 predicted proteins | sample 9134231 | NCBI WGS metagenome assembly JAEEGL01 (sample SAMN16246548, study PRJNA631951) | gut metagenome | biome: gut microbiome; feature: rumen; material: fiber-attached | host: Bos | place: Iran: Karaj | collected 2018-10 | reverse complement strand
GGCATTTTATATCCGTTCATATTCTTATTCTTTAATAACGCTTCATATAATGTTGGAACACCAACTATAAAGTTTGGTTCATATTGTTTTAATAATTTATCAAATGTCTTAGCACTAAATTGTGGTACTAAAATACTTGTTCCACCAAAATACTGAACTGTATGAATACATACACTTAAACCAAATCCATGGAAGATTGGCATTATTGCTAATACTTTATCTTTTTCTTTTAAGTTAGCACAAGCTTCGAATGATTGCATTGCTATTGCATTCAAGTTAAGGTTAGTTAACTCAACACCTTTAGGTGCACCTGATGTACCACCGCTATATAAAATAGCAGCAACATCTTTGCCTTTAAAATCATCATCTATTTCTTTAGTATACTTCTTACCTTGTTTAATAAATTCATGCCATTTCATCATTCTCTTATCATGTTTACCAATAAATCTATTAAATGTATTCTTAAGCATGTTTTTAGTATTCTCATAAATATTCATTGTCTTATAAGCAACACCCAAATATGGAGGCATTGAATCAGCTGCTGAAACAATAACTATATTTTTTAATTTAGTATCATCAACAATATGACTGATCTTATCACAAGCAACATCTATAACAATAATAAAAGTACTCTTTGCTTTATTTAAGAAATTCTTAATTTCATTTTCACCTGATAATGGATGAATCATATTTGAAATAGCACCTATTTTATTAATAGCATAAAAAGCAATAATAGCTTCTGGTGTATTTGGCATACAAATACTAACTATGTCTTTGTGTTTAACACCCATAGCTTTTAATGCTCTTGCACATTCATCTATTTGTTTTAAAAATTCATAATAAGTCTTCTTTGTTCCATAGTAATTATAACTATAATTATCTAAGTGCTTAGAAGAAGTAAATTCTATTAATTTATATACTGAAAAATCAGGATATTCTAAGTGTTGTCTTACACCATCATAATAATTTAACCAAGGCGCCTTAACCCTCTGCTTCATATAAAATCACCTTAATAATTATATAATATTTTACATAATATCACAAATAAAAGTGTAAACAAAAAACTAATGCTTTTGCATTAGTTATCTATATTCTCCTTGTTGGAATTTCTAGATCATCACTTAAAATAATATTTCCATAAGCATCTCTCATTGGTGTATTTTGACGATATTCATTAATAAAGAATTGATATGCACCAGTTCCAACGCTAACTCTTCTAATTGTACTTTTTAATTCCATTAATTCTTCTTTTTTTCTTCTGATTTCTAATATTTCAGTTCTAACAAGAAGATTATCATTTCCATCTTTTGCAAACTCATTTTTATATTCTCTTTCTAAAAATGCATAAGCTGGATCTGACTTTCTAATACTTAAGGTATTTGTTTTTCTAAAAGCTTTCAAAAATAAACTTGTAAGATGATTCTTTCCCACAATTATTCCCCTTTCGACCATAGTATAACACTTTAAACTTTAACTTCAACCCCTTCACCTATACCTTAAAACTAATACCCTATGAGTTAAAGTTATAACATAAAAAAGCCGGTTTTTAACCGACTTCTTTTTCTATTACTTTAAGTATTTCATGTCTTATTTCTTCATCAGGAATATTATTAATTACTTGAGCGAAATTTGCATTAATAATTAATCTTCTTGCTTCATCTTCATCTAATCCTCTACTAGTTAAATAGAACAATTTATTCTTATCTATCTTACCAGCAGATACACCATGAGCACCTGTTACATCTTCTTCATGACATAACATCATTGGTAAACTTCTATTGATAATATCATCACTTAGTAAAACACAGTTTTCATTTTCTTTTCCAACTGATCCTTTAGCTCCTTCTACGAAATCTAAAGTACCTTTAAATGTCTTATAAGCTTTATCATCTAAAGCACCTTGAACATTCATAATTCCTTCACTATTCTTACCTAGTAATTTAACTAAGTAATTCATATCAATTCTTTCTGTATCTTTACCATAATACATATTATTGAAATTATTAATACTATTCTCATTTAATTCTGCATAGTAGTTACTAATTCTTAAACTACCACCTAAATCAACATAGTTAATTGTTATATCACTATTAATATAATTTTCTATAGCAACTATATTCTTACTATCTTTACTTAACATATTAACAATAGATATATTGCCTTTGCTATTTTTATCACTCTTAATAACAAACTTAACATTATTAAATACTTCTTTATCACTCTTATATCTAAATATTAGATTAGCATTACTATTCTTTTTGAAATCTATATTAATAACACTAACTAAATTATCACTACTATCAATAATAATATTATTTTCATATTCTTTATCAATAACAATATCTACATTTAAATATTTATCATGTTCTAAACCAATTTTACTATCAAAAACATTTTTAATTTCTTGTTTAGCACCAATTTCTTCACTAAACTTATATTCTTTAAAATCATTAATTACTGGAACATTTAATTCTATTTCTAAATCATTAATCTTAAAACCATTAGTTGTTCTAAGAGGTGTTTTATTTAATATATATTTTTCCATCTCGCTTCACCCCTAACCAATAGTTCCTTCTAATTCAAGATTAATTAATCTGTTCATTTCTACTGCATATTCAACAGGGAATGATTTAGCAATTGGTTCAGCAAAACCACTAACTATTAATGCCTTTGCTTCATCCTCACTTAATCCTCTACTCATTAAATAGAAGATTGCTTCTTCGCTAATCTTTCCAACCGTTGCTTCATGTGCAAATGATACATCATCAGTTTCTAATGTATTAACAGGAATTGTATCACTTCTAGAAATACTATCTAACATTAATGATTCACAAGATAAAGATAACTTAGAATCTTGTGCATTCTTCTTAACCCATACATTACTTCTAAAAGTACATACTCCTCCATCTTTAGATATTGATTTAGAATTAACTAGTGTACTTGTTTCTGGTGCGTTATGAACTACTTTTAAACCATTATCAATGTTTTGTCCTTTACCAGCAAAAGATATACCAGTAAACTCACATTTAGCACCTCTACCATTTAAGATACTCATTGGATATAACATAGATACCTTAGATCCAAATGATCCTGTAATCCATTCTATCTTTCCATTTTCTTCAACAATACATTTCTTAGTATTTAAATTCATCATATTCTTTGACCAATTCTCTATTGTTGAAAATCTTAAACAAGCATTCTTTTTAACAAACAATTCAACACAACCAGCATGAACATTCAATTCATTATAACCTGGTGCTGAACAACCTTCTATAAATTGCATTGAAGCTCCTTCATCTACAACTATTAAAGTATGTTCAAACTGACCAGCACCTGGTGCATTCAATCTAAAATATGATTGTAATGGAACATCTAACTCTACCCCTTTAGGTATATAGACAAATGAACCACCACTAAATAATGCATAATGTAATGCAATAAACTTATGATCTATTAATGGTACTGCTTTAGTAAAATATTGTTTTACTAATTCAGGATATTCATGAATAGCAGTATCAAAGTTAGTATAAATAACCCCTTGTTTCTTTAATTTCTCTTCTAAATTATGATAAACCATCTCTGAATCAAATTGAGCACCTACTCCAGCTAAGCCTTTCTTTTCAGCTTCTGGAATACCCAACTTATCAAATACATCTCTTATGTCTTCAGGGACATCTTCCCAAGTCATATTCATCTTACTCTTAGGTTTTACATAAGTAGCTATTATACTTAAATCTAAATAACTAATATCTGGTCCCCATGTTGGCATTGGTAACTTATAAAATAAATCTAAAGCTTTTAATCTTATATCTAATACCCATTCTGGTTCATTCTTTTCTTTAGATATATTTCTAATTATTTCTTCTGTTAAACCAATTTCTTTCTTCTCACTATTTTCTTTAATCGATGTATTATAAATATTCTCTAACGTTTCATCTTTAAACTTACTTACATCAGTTTTCATAATACACCTCCTATTTTATATAATTAGCATAACCATTTTCATCTATCTCTTTAGCTAAACTAGCATCTCCTGTATAAACTATCTTTCCATCTACTAAGATATGTACATAATCTACTTTTAAACTTTTTAATATCTTAGTTGAATGCGTAATAATTAATAAAGCATTATCATCATTCTTAAACATATTTATACCTTTAGATACTGTCTTAATAGCATCTACATCTAATCCTGAATCAGTTTCATCTAAAATAGCCAATTTAGGATTTAATATTAACATTTGTAATATTTCATTCTTTTTCTTTTCGCCACCAGAAAAGCCTACATTTAATTCTCTATTTAAATAATACGGATCCATATCAAGTTCATGCATCTTCTCTGCTACTTCTTTAGAGAATAAAAATAAATTAACTCTTTCATCACTAACTGAATTCTTAATTGTTTTTAAAAAGTGTGCTAGAGTTATACCTGCTACACTTTCAGGATTTTGAAAAGACATAAACAAACCCTTCTTAGCAATTTCAGAAGTTTTTAAATCATTAATCTTTTCTCCTTCGAATAATATTTCTCCATCAGAAATCTTATATCTAGGATTATTAAATAATGTATTAGCTAAAGTACTTTTACCACTACCATTAGGTCCCATAATAACATGTACTTCACCTTTATTTATTTTTAAGTTTAATCCTTTTAATATTGCTGAACCATCATCTACTGCATTTGTTTTTAAATCTTTTATCTCTAATAAACTCATCTTTACCATCCTATCCTATAAAATCTTCTAATGTTTTACTATCAACATATTCATTTATTTCTTTATATAAGCCATTCCAAAATGGGAATGTTTCACACATTGTTCTTTTACTACATTCACCTGGTTTACCTAAACACTTTAATGGAGCTAAGTTACCTTCCGTAACTCTTAATATATCTCCAACTTTATATTCCTTAGGTTCTTTAATCAATCTATAACCACCGTTATTACCTCTACTAACATCTAAGAACTTAGCTTTATTAAGTAACATCATTATTTTCTCTAAATACTTTAAAGAAATATTTTCTTTTTCTGATATCTCTTTTAATGATAAATATTCGCCAGTATTATAATTCTTAGCAAGATCTATCATTACAACTAAAGCATATCTACCCCTCGTTGACATCTTCATAAATATCACATCCGCAAGTATTATACTACCATTTTAGTAGGAATTGCAAATATAAAAAAATAAGAGTTATTCACTCTTATTTAATTTTTCAATAAATGCATCTAAATCTTTATCATAATTTAGTTTTAATTGCTTATTAACAAATTGTAAATCTACATAATCGACCAAGTTAACATACTCTTTTATATCATCTACAGCATGTCCTATCCAACCACCATTAGTAATAAACGCATAGAACTTTTTATCTTTTAACACTTCTTTATTATCACTTAAGAATGTTCTCATTGCTGGACTTATTCCATACCACCAAACTGGTGTACCAATAATAATTGTGTCATAGAAATCTAAATCTAAATCAATTGGTTCTAACTCAATTAATTCTTTTTGATCCATTTTCTTTTCTTCATCATCTACTAATTCATCATAATTATAAGAATAAGGAACTGCAGGTACTAACTCTAATATATCTGCTCCCACTTTATCAGCAATTATTTCTGCTATTCTTCTTGTATTATTTGAATATGAATAATATATTACTGCTGCTCCCATTAGAATCTCATTCCTCTCGCTTTATAATCATCAACATCAAAACCCAAAGCAGTTGCAATTTGAATTAATTCTTCATCACTAGCACTACTTACATTAGCTATATTACTATTCTTTCTACTCTCTGCTTGAATCAAATCAACAGTTGCTGTTGGAAAGAAACCCATCGCTGTTCCATATTCATCCATTTCCAATTCTCCGATATCTTCATAATATCTCATTACATCTTGTCTTAATCTTCCAATATCAATTTCTTCCATAATTACAACTCCTTAAAGTATATATTTCTTGGTCCTCTACTAAATTCTCTAAAACCAATTTGTTCAAAATTATCTTTTATAAAATTATTAATTGAAAATATGTTATCCGGATGAATAGTAGATGATGCATACTTATATCCATTATCTAACAAATATTGATCTTCTACTTTTAACATCTGATACTGTAGTCCATTACCTAAATAATCAAAGTTTACAAACATAGGTCCATAGTCCCCAACCAATTTATAATCTTTATCTATATTAAATTTATTACAAGATTTTTCTGTAGCTGGAATAAACATCATTGAACATACAGGTATTTCTCTATCAAAGTAAACCCATATCTTCGATCCCTCTTTTAATAAATCTTCAATTTCTTCTTTGGTGAAATTACCTAACCATTCAGGATGTTCCATCTTTGTTTTAACATCTTCTCTAAATTCAATATAAGCTTCAATATCTACATTTTCACTAACACATTTCAATTCTTCTAATTTCATAATTCTTTTACCATTTCTTGAATTGCTCTTCCTCTATGTGAAACACTATTCTTTTCTTCTTCACTTGCTTCACCAAATGTTTTATTTAATTCATCTGATAAGAAGATACAATCATAACCGAAGTCAGTCTTACCTCTTTCTTCATCTATTATTTTACCATAAGTTCTTCCTTCAAATAATTTATGTTCACCATTATTATAATAAACTACTATATTACATACAAAATAAGCAGTTCTATCCTTATCTTTTAAATTACTTAATAACTTAGCTCTATTCGCTTCATTATTGCCATGTTCACCAGCATATCTTGCACTATATACACCAGGTGCTCCATCTAGTGCTTCACAACATAAACCGCTGTCATCAGCTACTACAATATAATCTAAACCTTTATCTTTTAAATAATTATGAATTGTTTCTGCTTTAATTAAGGCATTCTCTGCAAAAGTTTCACCAGTTTCTTCAATGTCTTCAGTATAACCAATATCTTCCATTGTTACTACTTCATAATCACTTAAGATTTCTTTAAATTCTTTAACTTTATGTTTATTGTTTGATGCTAAAACTATTTTTTTCATTCTATTCTTCCCTTAATCTTTCTAATAATTTCTTTGCTCCAGGTAATAAGTCTCTTCCTTTACTCTGAAGCATAACTTGTTCTCTTTCTAGGAACAAAGCCATTGCTTTATCTAAATCTTGATAAGCAATATTTTTTAAATCTTTTAAATCTTCAGGTATATCGACTCTACCTATTTTATCTGCAATAAATATAATGACATCCAATAAACTCATTTCTTCATTCGCTACTGTATGATATTTAATTGCGTTGCACATCTCATCACTAAAGTTAAACCATTCTTTACAAACAACAGCCCCAATATCAGCATGAATCATTTTACGATAACTTTCATCTAGTAAACTCTTATCTAAGTTATATTTATTAACCCATTTCTCATTTTCTTCATCACTAAAATCTTTAGCTATATCATGAGCCATACCAACTATCTCTGCCATATTAGCATCATATCCTAAATGTAATGCCAACTCTTTAGCTTCCTTAGCTGTTAATAAAGAATGTTCATATCTTTTTTCATTTACTAATTCTTTAACTTTATTCTTAACTTCTTCTATATCATACATACTTCATCACCACCTTATTATAACATAAAGAACAACTATAAATTATAGTTGTTCTTATATTAATAATCTTCATCAAATAAATAAGAATTATCTTGTTTAACTTTTCTAAATACCATGCCTTGTTCTACTTGTACTATTTTTTTATTAAGTTCTTCATTTTTATCTACTAGTTTATTAATAGCTTCTTGATTAGCATTTATTTGTCTTTCCAAATAAGCTATATAACTATTCTTTGTCATTATAAAGCAGTCTCCTAACATTCCACTACCATAACATCCATAGTGTTCTACACCATCTTGATCAATTACAGTGTAGATTCTTTTATACCAACTACTTCCATGGTATGACAAATCATGTGACCATTCACTACTTTTTATTGTACCTTTAATAAAGTGATCATAATCTTGGTCACAACCCCATCCATCTACATAATTAAAAACAAATACTTCTGTACCATCTGGTACTATCTTTTCATCGTACAAATTACTATAACACCTTTCTCAAATTAGTATCTCAACTAACAACTCTCTTTCTTTAAACATCTCCGCCATAGTATTTCTCGGTTCACTTCATTCATCGGGAAGCACCTCCATTTTCATTATAAGTGTACTTTGTACACTTGTCAATATATAAAGTGTATTTTGTACACATTATATAAAAATAAAAAAGGATTTATAAAAATCCTTTCTATTGTCTCATATGTCTATATTCTGGAACTTCAACATTTACTTCTTCTAATTGAATTCCATATTTCTCTTCAATCTTCTTCTTGTTTTCAAGAATCTCTTTAGCTCTAGCTTTTAATTTTTCAATTGTTTCTTTAGATTGATTAACATCGCCTTTTCCCCTATCAATTCTATTGCTTAATTTTTCTATCTCACTCATTAGTTCAGATAGATTAACTATTTGAAGGAAATATAACGCAACTAAAGCACCTATTCCTAAAACACCACCAATGACAGCACCAGGAATAATAAACTTTTTACTCTTTCTACTATCTTGCTTATTTTGATATGTTTCAGTTAAGTAAACAACTGTATCTGTAATACTATCTTCTGGACTTAATACATCTTTAGGTTCATTAAATCTATATTTTTCTCTTAAATTACCTTGGATATCATCTATTGAAACATGGTAATCTTCATCTATATTTTCAGGAACCATATATTCATAAGCAGTAGCATTTCTTATATAACCTACTCCTGATGGATTCTTCTTCCATGGTTGATAAATAGTAATAGTAGCAACATAAGTAGTAGGTTTTTCATCATATACTACAGTTGGTTCTCCAACTACTACTTCTTTGTTCAAATCAACTACTCTAGTTGTTGTAGCATATTCATCTATTCTATCACTCATGTTTTTACCAATATAATAACCAGCTGTAGAAGCAATTACAGGAGTCATTAATAAAGCTAATAACTTTCCTCTAATACCAACTCTACCAAGTTTCATATTTCTAACATTATGTTTCCTTTCAACATAAGTTTCTATAGCCCATTTCTTATCTTTATTAAACATACTAACTTCATCTTCAAATTCATCAACAGCTTCTTCTTTACGAGCATAAACAACTTGATGTTCATCTGTTAATGAATTCTCTGATAATTGATTTAAGAATTCTGGACTTAAATAATCATAACCTAATCCTTCTTCAATATGTTCAATTAATTCATCATCTATATCTTTTCTACTTAAAGTTCCCTTTTGTAATTGTCTGTTAATATCACTTCTAATTACTCTACCTAAACTTTCTCTATTAGTAGATAAATTCTTTCTTTGTAAGAATTCTAAAATATCATGCTTATTATATATTTCTTCATATTTTAAAGCCTTATATATTACCTTATAAGCTTTTTCAATTAATTGTGTAATCTCTATTTTATTATGAGTACTAATACCATTTATTTGATCAATTAACATTCTTGTCTTAGCAATAATTTCATCAATATCATCACTATGTCTATCCATCAAATCTTCTAGATTATTAAATAATAAATAAACATTATATAAAGGAGTTACATTTTCTTCAAACTCATTAGTTAAAGCTTCTAACTTTTTATTACATTCAGTTAATGTAAACTTTTCATATTCAGCTTGCATTTCTTTAAAAGGCATTTTACTATTTTGTAAAAAATCATCTTGTAATTTGAACTCTCTTTTAAACTCTTCAAATTTATTCTCATAATAAGTAATATCTATTTTATATTTCTTCATTGCTCTTACTTTTTCGAAAATACCTTCTAAGTTTTTCTTTAAAGCATCAAATCTTTCATACCCACCTGTTACATCTGCAAATTGTACTTCTTTCATGAAAAATCCTCCTTAAACCAACAATATCATAACACATAATCAAATTGACAACAAATATAATATAAAATAAAATATTATTGATAAGAGGTATCAGTATGAAAAAATATAAATTACAAAGATTAGTACCATATGTATTAATATCTGGTTTAGCATTATCTAGCTGTGCTCAGCAATCAGAATGTGCTCTACCAGTTAGACATATTCACCTTTACACAAAACCAATAGATCAAGGTGTCATCATTGAAAAATATGTTGACTCAGAAGATTTAACTAGAGGTGGCTACAACTGGCAAAAAGACACAATTGAAATAACTAAAACAGATGAAGAACTATTTAGATTATTGGGTAATAATGATTTATTTAGTGCTTATAATAATTGGAATTACTTAAAATATGAAATGGCTCATAACCATGATTTTATGGAATTCTATTATCATTACACTACTACTAGAATAGTTACTACCACTGATAGTAAAGGAAAAACCCATACTAAATTAGTAACTGATACTCATTCAGGATGGACAGACAATCCTTCTTATTCGCACAATACCGGACGTCTAAGAATAGGTCATCACCGTTACTATGCTTATCGTGTTAACTTTACTAACAACGGCTTTCAATTAGAAAAAAGCAAATTAGTAGATGATATAAGAGAAGTAATGGAAGAATATCCATACGTAAGAGAAAATGGTAATGAAGTGGTTTATAAAGAATATGAAGTAAGAAGAGAACAACTTCCTTACCTTAAATTACAAGATATCGATCCATTCACTGGACCAGATTTATCAAATGATTCACCTTCTCTAAATCAATCACTTAACTTGGGGGTATAAAATGAAGAAATTTAAATTACAAAGAGTTGTACCTTTCGTGTTAATATCTTCAATGTTATTAACAGGATGTGGTAAAAAAATGGAATGTGACAAACCTAATCGTCACGCTCACCTTTATACTAAAAAAATTACTAATAACATTACATTAACTACTTATTATGATTCTGAATATGAAACAATAAGCGGTTTTAAATGGCAACCAGAGACAATGGAACTTAATAAAGTAGATGAAAAAATGTATGCAAAATTGAACAGTAAAAATTTGTTTGTAGCAGAAAATAATTGGGATTACCTATATGCTAGAATGGCTGGTGCTCATGATTGGTTAGAATTCTATTATGAATATTATACTTATGAGACACGTACTTATACTGATTCAGATGGTAAAACTCATACAGAAACAGAAAGAGTTCATCATGATGGATGGCACACTGATCCAAGAGATTCAGATAACACTGGTGATGTAAGATTATTCCATAATCGTTTTTATGCTTGGCGTGCTATTTATAAAGATGGTGATTTCACTTTACAAAGAAGTCCACTCGTTGATGACATACGTCAAGTATTGGAAGATTATCCATATGCTGGCGAAGAATGTTCTGAAAAAGTTTATAAATCATTCCGTTTTAATACTTGGGACTTACCAAAATTAAAAGTTTCAGACTTCACTACATTTAATCATCCAGATTTAACTAACAGAAGTATAAGTCTTGAAGGAGCAAAATTAGGAAAATAAAGATAGATTTATCTATCTTTTTTTATTGTTATAGTTTATAATGCTTATGGTGATGATAATGAACTTTTTAAAAAAATATTCTTTATACTTATTAAGATGGCAATTAAGTACACCTATTCTAGCTATAGTATTAAAACTACTATCTAATATGTCTACTTTAACTGCTACAATTATAGCTAACTTAATTGGTGGTTTAATCTTCTTCTGGGTAGATAAAATTATCTTCAAGAAAACATCTGATGTTCCTTTATGGGAAATCAAAAACAAAGTTGAATGCTATGATTGCCACAAGAAAACCAAAGGTTACCGTATAGTTATGTGGGGTAACTATGATCGTACTGAAGACAAGAATCCTCAATATAGATGTAAAGAATGTTCAATTAAGAAAATGAGGACTATATCAAAATAATAAAAGATCTTATTATCGTACTATTACTGAAAAAGAACTTTATAAAAAAATAAATCTACACTAATGTGTAGATTTTATTTTGTTTTAGAACTTGAAAGAACCTCTTTCTTCTGCTCTTTCATTTCTCTTATTTTCAATAATTGTTTTTCTAAATTCATTTGCAACTTTTTCAATTGCTTCTGGAGCAATAGCACCTTCAATACTCTTACTAATGCTATCTCTCAAATGTAGAACAGCTTGAACTCCACCTATTTCTTCATTGTAATATCTAATGATATCTTTAGCATATCTAGCTTTTCTATCTAATTTACGATATGCATCTTTTATTATTTCTCTAGTAAATGGATGTAATTTTACACCACTCTTTAAGAAATTTTCAATTTTTTCTCTCTCTTTATCTAAATCAAAACTCTTAGCATCATCTAAACCTGCTGCTGGATCTTTATGAATAGATACTAATTGACCACCATCTACAGTGAATAATTTATTATCATGTTCAATTCCAGCACTAGAGAATGAATAAGCTTTCTCTTCTCCAGCAGGACACACTTCACCTAATTCAACAGTGAATGTTGCTTCCTTTTTACCATCTGCTCCAACATATGAAGTTTCTGTTCCTCTTAATAAATGATGTCTATTAACATCTTCAAAAGATTCATAACCTCTTTTTAAAGATTCATGTCCATCTTCATAAGAAAATACCTTGTGGAAAGTAAGATGATGTCCATCTTCTACCTTATAATCTAAGAATACGTCATGTTTTGGACAAACATAATCTCTTCCTAGATAATCTTGTTTTGTTTCTTCACTATAACCAATCTTAATAGTTAAACTAACACCATTTTCATCAGTAATAGTTAGTTGATCGCCTTTCTTTTCATAAATATACAATTTTCCTTTTACTTCTACATTGCCATGTAAATACATAACATCAGAGCTTATTCCTAAAGTCTTAACAACATTGCAAGCTTCTTGAAGCCCTAATCTTACAAATTTTTCCATATTAACCCTCCTGTTTTCAATTCCTTATTATAATATATTTTCAGGTATTTTCAATTAAAAAAAGAGATTTTTTAATCTCTTTTTATCTTCCACCCATTGCTACTGTATCTTGGTGATATCTATAAGCTCCATTATCTCCTTCAACACCAATTTTTTCAAAACCTAATCTTGTAAATAACTTCTTAGAGTTTTCATTATATTCTCTTACATGAGCAGTAATATCCATGTTATCACTTGCAGCTAAAACCATTACTTGTTCCATCATTGCTTGACCTATACCTTTTTGTTGGAACGCTTTTTTAACTCCAATTTGATATATATAGTATGAATCATAATCTTTTACAACAGCACAATAACCGACAGGTACATTATCAACTAATGCAAGAAACAAGTAATCAGCATCATAAGTTAAGCAACTATATCTTAGTGTTCCACCATACTTAGCAAGATTCTCTTTTACTATGTATTCTTCTATCTTGTCACATACACTTTCAAACTCTTCTTGTTTTCTTCTAACTACTATAATCTTGCAATCCATACTACCACCTATTTTCATTTTATCATACTTCAATAAAAAAGATATCTTTTTAGATATCTTTTTATCTTGATTTAGCTTCTACTTGTTCATAGTATACGCAATGTTCATTTTCAAGTCTTGCTTCATTTGTACAAGTTAATCCAACTATATAATCTTTAGTTTCTGTATCACTTACACATACTCTATCTTGATGTAATGAATAACCTTTTTCACAGCCATGTTTAGTTAATGCTTTAGATTCTTTAATAACCATACACTTAGTACCATTTAGTGTTCCTTCACTACAACTATATTTAGCATCAGATGTTGTTACAGTATAGCAAGCACCATCTTTTACTGTTTGTCCGCTTGGACAAGTAACAACTGCATCTCTATCACCACTCATGTTATAGCACCAACCTCTATTAGGTGAACTGCTATCAGGTACCCATGTATCACCACAGCAACATTCTGTTGCTGGATCTATTGTTCCTTCAGGATCATCAAAGTGTGCTCCCCTTTTAGGACTAGCACATCTTCCATTAGCAAGCAATTTGTCTTCTGAACGTTCACATTTTTTAGTTCCTTCTCCAACTTTAGTAGATTCTTCACATTTACCACTACCAGCATTATATGTACCTTTATCACAGCTTGCTTTAGCAACTTGTGCTACTTCTCCACTACATTTACCATCGCTTAATGTGAATCCTTCTTCACAATATAATTCATCTTTAAATGGTCCAATCTTTCTACATTGACCATTAACATCTTCATAACCTTCAGGACATGTCTTACCTTCTGTTGGCTTTTCTTCTTTCGCTACCTTTTCACAAACATCTCCACGTAATACATAATCATGATCACAGTATTTACCTGTTTCTTTCATTTCCATTAATTCTCTTGAAGATTTATTCTTTAAATCATCAAAATGTAATTCTTCATTATCACCAATTACTTCTAAAATATAAGCAGCCTTAGCTGGAGTAACTCCATAACCTTGTGCTTCTCTTTTAGCTTCTTCAGTAATCTTTGGAACAACTATCTTACTTCCAATTTCATTCTTATTACAAGCTTCTCTTAATTTATCTTCAATACTCTTATCGCTTTTTTCCATACCAACGATAATAGTTAATTCACCATCTTCAACTAAATGCTCTTCTTTAGCTTTCTTAACAATAGCATAGAATACTTCTTCAACTGGTCTACCTTCTAAACTACGGTCAATGAATTTATCACTTTCTTCATTTAAACTTTGAATACTAGCTACCTTTCCTTTTTTAGTTATTTCTAGTTCCATACTAGGATTAATATCTAGTGTAATAACTGATTCAACCTTGTCTTCATCTTTTCCATTTTTCATGAAAAGACCAACAACTAAAACCCCAACTATTACCACTACAAGCGCTACAACTAAGATGATTATTTTCTTCTTATCCATAAGACTCATCTCCTAGTTTAAGTATAACAAAAAAGTTTTTATTTTAATAGAAAAATTTTATTACTTGTGATATATCTTTTTTACCTTTATAATTAATATATAAATAATAAGAATAGGAGATGTAAAAAAATGAAAAAATATTTGTTTACTCTATTATTCTTTATCGCTTTTACTCCACTTATAATTAAAGCAGAAACCTGTGATAAAGAAGCTGTTAAAATCGAATCAATAGAATGTATTGATAAATCACGAAACATTAAAAATTGTGATGGTGCCATAATAAACGATGATAATGATATCGAATTAAATCTTGATGTTTATGAAGTTGGTGATAATGCTACATATGAAATCATCATAAAAAATGACTCGGATGATGATTATGAATTAAACAAAAACGACTTCAATCTTAATTCAGATTATATTGATTATGAATTCGAACCTAAAAATGACACTAACGTTTTGGGTGCCAATACTTCAAATACCGTTTACTTAACAATTGAATATGCTAATGAAGTTCCTAGAGAACAATTTGAAAATGGTGAATTTATAGATAATAAGAACGTTAAAGTAAACATACTTGCAGTTCAAAATGAATTAATAAACCCTGAAACAAGAACAGGTGCTTATATTCTAATTGCTGTACTTATTATTGCAATAAGTTCAACACTATATGTTTTATTAAAGAAAAAAAGATATAAAGAATTCATGGCATTATTAATTACATCACTTGTTGTAATACCTATAACAGTTTATGCTATCTGTTCATACGATATAAACTTAAGTTCTTCTGTAAATATTCATGATGAACCATATCTTAAAGATTTTTTAATAGAGAATTATCCAGATAGATTTACTAAATATGAAGGTTTAGTAACAGATGAAGTTGGTAAAACAGTAGAAGCATCTAATGTTTACTTTGCTACATCTCAAACAAATAACAATGTTATATTTGGTAATTTCTGTTGGCAAATATATAGAACTACTGAACAAGGTGGAGCTAAGTTAATCTACAATGGTGTTGTAGTAAATGGAACTTGCCCTACTAGAAGCAGTTATACCGAAAGAACAATTGGTAGTTCTAAATATAGTAGCGTTAATAATTCTATTGCTTATGTTGGTTATATGTACAATAAAGTCTATGTAAAAAACAATAATAGTTATTATAATAATAACCAATATGGCACTAATGTAACTTATGAAGATGGAATGTATACACTTGTTAATCCATCAAATATTAGAGATGACAATCATCGATTCACTTGCATTGAAAGTGATGATCCATTAACTTGTGAAAAAGTGGTTTACTACTTCCGTTATAGTGATAACATAACATTAGAAAATGGTAATACACCATTAGATGCCTTAAATGAAATGTTCTTTGCTGATGATGTTAATACAAATGATTCAACTATTAAAACTTACATTGATAATTGGTATGAAGAAAATCTTCTTGATTACACTGAATACTTAGATGACAATGTTTACTGTAATGATAGAACTATAATTGATATGGATACTAATGGTTGGAACCCTGAAGGAGACACTAGTATATACTTACACTTTAGAAATTATAATAGAGAACAAGAATTGGATTGCCAAAATATTACCGATCAGTTCTCTACAGCAAATGAAAAAGCTCAATTAAAATACCCAATTGCTTTAATAACTGAACCAGAAAGATTCCAAAGCGGTGGTAAATTAGTAGGTATAGGTCAATGGTACTGGACAATGTCACCAATCTATTATAGATGGGATAGTCTTCCTTTTGTGTCATACGTAATAGGCCAAGATGGTTACTTCAGTGATGGTTATTTCTATAGTGGTGATAATGTTTCATCCAACTATACTGATCTTACTAATGTAAGACCTGTAATTGGTTTATATAAATATGACAAAATAATTACAGGAGACGGAAGCTATAACAATCCATTTGTTATTGATACGAATATAGATTAATAAAAAAAGATATCGATTGATATCTTTTTTTATTTCAAATTAATATGTTGTGGTAAACCATCTTTATATATTTGTTTAACTTCTCCTTGGATTAATGGTCTTAAGTATTCTACTAATTCTTTCTTAACATAATTATTCTTAGTATCTATCCATTCCATAGGTACTTTCTTTTCTACATTAGCAATCTTATGAATATCATCAAATACATCATAACTAATCTTATATGGTTTATTAGATACACGTTTCATAATAACCATCTTACCACTGTCACCTTTAAATGCTAATTTAGCACCTTTTCTTCCACAATTAAATGCTTCAGTTAAATCATTCTTAGATACTAAATGAGCAGCTGCTCTTTGTAATGTAGAGAAAGTAATTGCTCTTGTTTTAACTCCTAATTCTTTCTTTAATATCTTACATAAAGCTTCAGCACAACCAGCTAACTCTTTATGACCAAATGAATCTGTTAATAAGTTTTCATCTACTAACTCACATACAAACTTATCATCTTTAGTTTTAATTCCTTCAGATACAGCAATAGTTAAACAAGATTTCTTCTTTAATAATTCTTTTGTATGTTTAACGAATGCTTCTATATCAAATGGTATTTCTGGTAAATAAATAGCATCTACTCCATCACAACTATCATCTTTAGCTAAAGCTGCAGCTGAAGTTAACCATCCAGCATGTCTACCCATTATTTCTACAACAGATATAGTTGGTTTAGTATCTCCATATACATTATTATCTTGAATGATTTCTCTTATAGTAGTAGCAATATATTTACTAGCACTACCAAAACCAGGACAATGATCTGTTATTGGTAAATCATTATCTATAGTTTTAGGTACACCAATAAAGTTTTGTTTCTTTCCATTAGCTACTGCGTAATCATATAAAGACGCAACAGTATCCATTGAATCATTACCGCCAATATAGATAACTGAATCTATAGAATGCTTTTCTAATATTTCAAATATCTTCTTATAATTCTTTTCATTATCTTTAATACTACCTAATTTAAATCTACAAGATCCTAAGAAACTAGAAGGAGTTCTTTTTAATAACTCTAAATTATCTTTATTCTTAAAATATTTATCTAGATCTACTATTCTATCTTCTAGTAATCCTTCTATACCATTTAACATTCCATAAACTTTATCAAAACCACATTTCTTAGCTTCATAATAAATACCTGCTAAACTTCCATTAATAACAGCTGTTGGTCCTCCTGATTGACCTACTATTAATTTCTTCATTATTCCACTTCCATTCAAAAAACAATTATATCAAATAATTCTATAATAGTGCATAAAAAATAGATGCCTTATTGCATCTATCTTCCACCCATTCCTACTTGTTCATTTTCTTCTTTAGTTTTTTCTTCAGAACTTAAATTAATAGTTATACCTTCTGTCTTAGGATAAGGAACATATTCTTTAAGCATTTCAAACGTTTCATAAGAAAGATTACTTGCATTAATTCCTTTTGCTTTAACAATTAACTTAAGAATGAAGTTATTAACAAATAATTGTGCTTCTGCTATTTCAGGCATCTTACGATTAGCAAATTTCCCCATAACACATAATATATCTGTTACATTAATAAACTTATATAATTCATCTCTAGTAACATATTTTTCTAGTTCTTTAAATAATCCATTAGAGTCAGCTCTAAAATACATAGATCTCATTTTCTCTTCACCAACAACAAACTCTAATGCTTTAGCAATTACTTGTTGTTCAGCATAAGCTTTTTGACCTATTACTTCATTGCCAAATAATTTAATATTTAAATATTGTGTATAACCTTCATTAATACCCATTGCATAGCTTTCGCCTTTTTTTTCGTTTTCATCCTTAATGAACATCTGTTCAAAACCACAATAAATAACTTTATTTTCTTTATCATAATAAGTAGTTGAAGCATGTAATAGTTCATGATTAACTGATCCCATATACTTTGATAATCTTGTAGTTTTTAAAGCAACTGAATTCTTTTGTGGATCATAAGATCCACCAATTAATTTGCCTCTAAATAAATTTTTTAAGAAATGTTTACGATCTATTCGATCTTCTTTCAATGTAGCGAAATTTCTATAATAATTATTTAAATCTTCTCTAGGTATTATTGATTCAATCTTCATTCCAAATGTTTCAAAAGCTTGATCATAAACTGGATTTTGTTTAGCTAAATCTTCATCTACAGGTTCATAAACAGAATCTGGTAATTCTAATATTTTTACTTTATCCGAATTATTATATTTCCTAAGATTTGCTTTAACATATTTAGGTACTACTACAAATTCCTTAATACACTTATAACCTGCATAAGCACCTGCAATGATTAATAATGTACTATTCATTGTCACTCACCTCAGCCATCTTAATAAAGTTTTCTACTTCCATCCAGTCTTCTTCACTCTCTATTTTTTCCATACCTCTTGCTTTATCATCAGGGTAATATATAAAAGAATAAAGATTCAAACCATCTACACTATAAGTATTATCTGTACATACAAGATAATCTTTATTAGTATTTTCTGATTTAAATGTATATAAAACATCACATTCTTTTACTTCTCCATTAATTTCGAATTTAAGTTTCATAAACACACCTCAACATTCACTCTTATTATACCATTATGTTCATTAAAACTTATAAAAACACTATTTAATTAAGTACAGCCAATGTAAAAAGACATCATTAGATGTCTTTCTTTAATTCCATATCTTTATCAAATTTAAACTCTTTAACACTTTCAAACATAAACTCTAGTTTATCAATTTGTTTTTCTGTATGATAATGTCCACAATACCATTTATCATACTCAATACTCTCTTCTACCTTATCTAAGAAATGTTCCATAGACTTATCAACTTTTGATTCATCTATACCACTTAAAAACATTTCTCTTGGTTCATACTTATAAGGACAAGTATGAGTCATTACTACATCATACTTTTCACCCTTAACTTTTTTTAGTATTTGTTCCATCTCTTCTTGGTTTAATTGTTCATCTTTAAACCAACCATAATTATTTCTTATTCTCCACTCTTTATCAACTGAATAAGCTCCACCTATAACTAATACTTTAATTCCATTTATATTATATGTTTCTCCATCCTTAGCAAATATTAAATTAGGATACTCTCTTTCCATAAACACTTTACCATCAAACATCTCTACTTCCATATAACCACTTATGTTCTCTGGTCTTTCTTCATGATTGCCTCTTATACAAAATATTTTTATACCTAAACTATTTAATAAATCTTTTACTTTTCTATCATCATCATTTAATAGAAAATTAATACCAGCATCTCCTAAAACAATTAACATATCTCCATTCTTATATGGTATGTTATTTAATCTAGAAAAGTTCCTATGTGTATCACCTGTTATATATATCATATCCATCACTAATCTAATTATAATATAAATTCTTTCTTTATTTAATTCTATTTTTATAATATAATTAATAATAGGTGATAATATGAAAAGAAGATATATTTTATTTGCTCTTTTATTATTTTTATTTATGGGCAAAGTAATGGCAGATGATTACATTACAACATTTGAAATAACAAATGAACAATTGGATATTGAACCAAATCCAAGTTTAGAAAATCATTACAAGTTAAAAATAAACAACTTACCTACTAGTGGTGGCACAGATGATCGTTATTATGCTTATTTTGTTAAAAGTGCAACTGATCCATTCGATAGTACTTTATTAACTGCTAATGAAGCCGGCTGTGTATATCCTTCAATGGACACTTTAAAAATGTCTGGATTAATGGCTATCGATTCTGAAAAAAAAGAAGTTGAAATTCCACAATCTTGGTATATTTATTCTAAATATGAATATGCTTACATTGGTTATACATATATGGATTCAACTACAAGTAAAAGAATGTGCAAAATAAGTACAACACCTATTCATGTTGATAAAGCAACAAAAGCACCACTACCAAGTGCATCATCAATGTATTCAACTAGTTTTGCTTTAATAAATAATGAATTACATGTATACCCTGAATATCCTTATTCTAGTACAAATGGAGAATTCGATATTAAAGTATTAACTAAAGTTGGTCAAATAAAAAATGTTGAATTATTAAACTCATTAGCTGCTGATTACAATGCAAATATAAATGCTTTAATTGAATATGCTAAAAATGATACTGAAAATGTAATTTTTAATGATTCACAATCAATTAGTAGTCTTACTGATAAGAATGTTGCCGAAGATGCTAAAAAACTTGTATTAGGTTCTTACTACTATATTTATAATACTGCTACTTCAACTGATGTAGACTTAAGAAATACTGAAGGTATTCTTGTAGCTGTAGCAGAAACCAATACAGATGGTGGCAATTATCTAGCTGCATTCACTGACTGGTCTAAATTTAATGAAGGCGGTCAACACAATTCAGTAGATCCACAACCACAACCACAAGAAGCTAACCCAAAAACAGGTATGTTTATTAGTGTATTAAGTTTAGCAATACTTACTGGTGGAATAATATTAATAAATTTAAAAAATAAACAACATATATTTAAAATATAATAAATAAAGATGTCTTACTAAAGACATCTTTTTTATTAACCTTTTAATTCATTCTCTACTCTATTTTTTCTTCTTTTTAATTTTAATGCTCTTCCCTTATCTAATTCTTTCCATAGATTTCTATTAATAGAATAAATAGTATCTATATCATTAGCAGCTTCTTTTTTCTTTTTATATCTATCCATATCCATTCTTTCATAATAATCTATAGAATCATTATCTTTATATGGATCAACAAATCTACTCTTTAAATCTTCAGTAACTAAATCGGTTCCTATCCATGCAAGTAAACCACTGAATACTGCAGTTGATTTAATACCATAATTATCTGCTCTACTAAATAAAAATACAATAACATTAAATAAAGCAAGTTTTAATAATAAACTACTAAATCTTAACACCTTTAATCTACTTAAATAAGTTCTATTCTTTTCATATAGATTTTCATATATAGGAGTACCAATTCTCATTTCTGTTAATATACCCTTAATTCTAGAATAACTATCCCCTACTAAAGAAGTTATCTTTTCATATGGATATTTAATTCCTACTGCTTTCATTTCTTCTATAATAATATCAAAACTACTCTTAGCTTCTTCTAAATCATTTAATAATCTTTCACATGTATCTTTATCCATAAGAATCCCCCCACTTGAGTTAATTATTATAAACTAATACATTTATATTATCAAACCTTTTTCGACCAATACATCTTGAGAAAAAGCCCAATTTATGGTATAATTAAGACATGTAAGAGGGAGTAGTTAACATCTATTGATGTTTATTATTCGTCATGACAATATCATTTCTGATATTCGGATAATAATTAAAAAACAAGACTTTTATAAAAATAAAGGTCTTTTTTCATGACCGAATAGAAAGGAATGATATGTATATGGGAAACTTAGAAAAGAAAATTTGGGAAGAAAGAGCAAAAATAGCAAAAGAAGCTTCTATTGCTGCTGCTGAAACAGTAGGTTTCTCAGCAGTAGTAGCTTTAGAAACTGCAGCACACTTATGCCCTGCTTATTGGATTTATAAAGCTGTTTTTAATCATACGAATCCTTTTACACATGAATTAGAAAGTGTATACTTATTTGATCATGTTGGAGATCATGTTAATAACATCAAAGATTCTTTAGATGAAATCCAAAAAGCAAGAGATGGTATAAACACAGAAAAAGCAAAAGATGAAACTGTTTCTGAAGAAAAAAATGAAACTCATCTTAAGAATCGTGTACTTGAGTTTGCTAGATTATTAATCATTAAATGTAATGAATTAGATTCAGAAGCTCAAAAAGCTTTCACTCTTAAGATCAAAGATGTATTAGCAGATTATGGAACTCAATATAAAATATTATTAAATTCTAATAATTCTGTGGAGTCATTAAATGAAACTACATTCAAAAAACTAACTGTTATTGAAAATAGTATATTAAATGCTATTAAAGCTCAAGCTAGCTTTAGAGAATTTCAAAAAGAACAAAATGCAGTTTATTCATTAATGGAAATAGAAGAAGAAACTCCAACAATAGATACATCTAAAAAGGCATCTATCTAGATGCTTTTTTTATTATCAAAATTTGAGAAAAAGCCCATTTTATGGTATAATTAAATCATGTAAGAGGGAGTAGTTAACATCTACATAGATGTTTATTGTTCGTCATTACAATATCATTATTGATATTCGGATAATAAATAAATAACAAGACTTTTATATATAATAAAGGTCTTTTTTTAATGACCTTTAAAGGGGGATATTAAAATGTTAGAATTAAAAAGAAAATTATGGGAATTAAGAAAAAATATGGTTGGTCAAGTAGCACTTACTGGTGCTAAATCAGTATATGGTGCAGTTATGGTTACTGTTGAAGTAATCGATCATCTTTGCCCACTTTATTGGATTTATAAAAGAGCACAATATGAAAAGAATCCTCTAGGACGTGAATTAGAAACATTAGACATTTTTGATGAAGTTAAAGAACATGCTAACAATGTAAAAAACACTAAAAACGAAATCAAAAATTTTAAACAAGAAATTAGAGAAAAAGAACAAGAAGGAATTCAAACATTAATCGAAGAAAATCCTTTAAGTGAAGAAGTATATGAAATAGCTAAAAAAATATTAATGAAAGTTAAATATTTAAAAGTTAAAGAACAAAAATATTTTATCTTAAAGATTAATAGAGTTCTTAAAGCATATGCATCTGAATGTGAAGAATTAAATAACATTCCTAGTAAAATATATGTATTAAATCTACAAACAATTAAAAAATTATCTATCATTGAAGAAGCTATGGATCAAAGAATAATAAATCAAAACAAATTAGCAACAAATAAGATGTCTGTTTAGACATCTTTTTTTCTACCCTAATAAATCTTGAGAAAATGCCCAATTTATGGTATAATTAAATTACGTAAGAGGGAGTAGTTAGCATCTATTGATGTGTATTATTCGTCATGACAATATCATTCCTGATATTCGGATAATAATTAAAAAACAAGACTTTTATAAAAAAAGGTCTTTTTTATTGACCAAATGGAAGGAATGATATTTATGAAAGATTTAAAGAAAAGAATAAGAGAAAAAAGATGGAATTCCGTTGGTGATATTTTTGCCATGATTGGTCTTTCTATTGCCGGAGTCCTAGGAATAGTATTTGATGGTTTAGCTCAAGCTGAACATGATCGTTTTTCATGGTTTGATGATGACGATGATGACTTAGATTTTGATGATACATTATCTTCTGATCTATTTGATGGCGTTGGTAAAAAATCAAGAAATTTTAAAAAGAATAGAAAAGAAATAAAAAAACTAAAAGTAGAATTATTAGAAAAAGAAGTATCAGATGCAAAAGAAACTATTACTAATAGTGAATATGATAAAAAACTAATTGCTTATCTTAAAACATTAATTACTAAATGTTCTTATCTAGAAAAAAAAGAACAAAAAAGATTCTTATTATCTATTAATAAAGTATTAGCTAAATATATTGATCAATACAAAGCTTCAGCTAATACAATTAATGGACCAGCAATAATTGTTCAAAAAATCAGAGAAAGATTAGCAATAATTGAACAAACAATTGATAAAATATTAACTAAAAGAGGTAATTTAATATTAATTGATAGAACAAAACTTAATACAGGTGATGAAGTAGTTGTTGTTCCAAGAACAAAAAAGATGTCTGTTTAGACATCTTTTTTTCTACCCTAGCAAATCTTGAGAAAAAGCCAATTTTATGGTATAATTAAATTATGTAAGAGGGAGTAGTTAACATCTATTGATGTGTATTATTCGTCATGACAATATCATTCCTGATATTCGGATAATAAATAAAAAACAAGACTTTTATATAATAAAGGTCTTTTTTCATGACCGAAATGAAAGGAATGATGTAAATGAAAGAATTAAAAAGAAGAATTAGAAAAGCAAGATGGGAAAACGTTGGAAATGTGTTTGCAATGATTGGTTTATCACTTCTTGGTGTTTTTGGTATCTTCATTGATGGAGCTGCTGCAGCTCATGAACAACGTATGTCATGGCTTAGTGGTAGAAGACGTAGATATAGTAGTTCTTCAATGGCTGAAGACTTGTTTGATAGTGTTAGTGATCATGCTGATGACTTCCAAACTAACAGAAGCGAAATCAAAGATCTAAAAGAAGAAATAATAGAAAAACAAGTAGAAGAAACAAAAGAAAACATTTCAAATAGCAATTATAGTGGAGAACTTGCTACTTATCTAAAAACACTAATTACTAAATGTTCTTATTTAGATAACAAAGAACAAAAAAGATTCTTATTATCTATTAAAAAAGTATTAGCTAAATATGCTGAACAATATAAAGCTACAGCTAATACTATTAATGGTCCAGCTTTAATTGAACAAAAGATTATGGCAAGATTAGCAATCATTGAACAAGCATTAAATAAAAGATTAATTAAAGAAGGATACAAAGAAGAAGTTACTCCAACAAAAAAGATGTCTATTTAGACATCTTTTTTATATTAATCTATCTAATTTTACTTTTTCCTTTAAAGCTTTTTTTAATAACATTATCTTATCTTCTATAGGTAATAAATCAAATGACTTTGGAATTTCTACATTAGGATTTTTCTTTTTATACTTAACTAACAATAATGCTACTACTAATTCTTGTTCCATAATTACGCAACCTTCTTTTCTTTTTCTTTATTTTTATTGCTCATTATTCTTCCAGCATTTCTTTCATTCATTAAGTACTCCCACATTTCATCCCCTATTAAGTCTTTTAACTCTTCTAGCATCTCTGTCTTACCTAATACAATTAAAGAGTTTAAATTAGCCATTATCTCCGTCATAGCATTATCAGGTACACTATCAAAATACTCTTTACTATGACCCATTCTTAATGGAATCTCTTGTCCATTAATATTAATATCTCTATCTCCAAATATTGCAGCTATAATATCAAGAATAGATCCTTCTTCTTTAAAATATATTAATCTTGTAACATGATTATTTCTAGCTGCTTCAAATAATACCTTAGCTATATCATAAGTAGTTATATCACCATATTTAAAATCTACCATAATATCAGAAATTGTGTCAGAATCAACATCATATTTTTTCAATAGTTTTTTTAATTTTCCTTCATCCACTTTTTCATTAACAAGATCTTCAAAAGCACGTATTCCATTTTCTATAGAACCATACTTTTCTATAATAGCTTGATTGAATGTTGCATATGCTGTTGCTATCATGTCATTAATTCTATTATTTAATCTATTAATTATTTCTATACTTCTTGGATTATTAATAATATGTTGTTTAGCACTATTAAATTCTTTCATTGGTTTTACAGTTTTATCTCTAGGACTAAAATAATTATCCATAGCATGACCAAATTCATGTAACAATACAGAATCAGTCATATATACATCATCGCATTCAATAATATTAAATCCAGGCATATAACAACAAACTCCACCCTTACCTGTCGTAACAGCTAAACCTGTTGTTTCAACCAATATAGCTAACTTTCTCATATTATCTAATGCTTCTTCTCTAGTACTTGGCATTTCATAATAAGTAGTTAAACAATTTAATAAATCATTAAGCTTTTCTTGTCTTTTTTCACCAATACGTCTTTTTAATAAAGCATTATAACCATAGAATTCAAAATCTCTATCTTCTTTACCATTAATAAAATCAGCTAATAGTCTTTTACCCAAAAATGATGTTTCTTCAAATCTTAATAACTTACATAGAAGTAAAGATGAAGCACAATATGTATACATATCAAAAATATGAACATATCTTATATTTCCATCTTTTGTTTCTATATTATTAGTTAAATGATTAAGTGCTTCTTGTAAAAAAGCTGGACTCTGTTTTTCAATAGAAAATAATAAGCAGCCCATATTATATGTAGATTCATCACTAGATTTTAACATATTAGCAATAATAGGATTATTGCTAACTTGATTAACATCATTTAATTTTATATCACTCTCATAGTTAGCATTACTATTAGAATATAATTGATCCTCATCATCAATATCATCAATGAAATCAAAACCTAATCTATCAACTTGTTCTTTTGAAACTTCATTTATTTCATTGTATTCAACTATGTTATTGTCATTATTCATCTTATCACTCCACAATTATAAAGAATGACTATGTTCTTCTTCTTTTTCCTCTTTTTCTTCTTTTATATCTTCTCTACTTAAATAGAAATGATTCTCTCCATCTTCTATTTCTAATGATTTAATATCTTCTTTTTGAATTGTTCCAGAAGCTATTTTTTCTTTCATAGTCTCTAACTCTTCTTTATTCTCTCCACCAAAGTCAGGTCTTATAACAGCACCATTAGATTTTTCAATCATCTCTTTATAAGAAATACTTCCTTCATAGAATCCTTTTATTAAATCTTCTAATTCATCAAATCTTGGTTTATATAATCCATAAGCAGTTCCTTTATAGTGACCTAAAACACCAAGTATTTCAACTTCACCATTTTTACTAACATGATATGTAAATCTATCACCTTGAGTAATACGGAAAGAAATATCAGCTCCATTTTTATTATTACTTAATATTTCTGGTTTCCAACCTCTAGCTCTCGCTTCTACATAGTATGTTGGTGAATTTGAAACAAATTCCATCATTTCATTAATCTTATCAATTAATTGTTCAAAATTTCTATTTTCTTCAATTTTAATAATTTGTTTTTCTGCATTTCTACTTAAATACACATTACTTGGAACATATATTTTACCCATATAGTATCAACCTACCATCCTAAACCAATTATATCACATCATGTAAAAAAGATATTATTTTGATATCTTCTTTACATGATTATAAGAATATTCTGGTCTTATCTTTCTTATATATTCTAATCTTAACGGTTTCATCCAATTATATGGTAATTCATCAATATAGTTATCTAGCTCTTCAAAAGTCATTCTTCTAATTCTTAATTTCAATAATAATCTTCTTATCATATATACTCCTTCCTAACATCAAAAAAGACTTAAGATAACTCTTAAGTCTTATATTATTAAGAATTATCTTATAGATCTAGCATTACCACCTAACTTAATAGGTTGGTGAGACTTCATAGGGCTAGTCCCTCCGTCTCTCTTTATAAGATGTATATGTATTATAACATATATTTTTGTTTAATATAGAAAAAGAACTTTTCGCACTCTTCAGTGGGCACACTTTGCGACCACAGGTCACTTTTATATTTCTCCACGATCTCTCATTTCAATCAATCGAGCAGCTTCTTCATTACTAATTTCATAATAATCAGTTATTTCAAATTGAATTTTTCCTAAGCTATTATCTGATATCCATTCACCTTTATTATATGAATAATACTTAATTCCTTCACGTTTTACAATATTATGTACTTTTCCTTCATGATCATCCCAAAACGCATAGTATATGAGTGGCATCTTTGCTTTATATTCTTTTTTATATTTTTGTTCTATTTTCTTCGTTTCATCATTTGTAGCTTCATTAAAATCAGTTTTACCATCTTTTATATTAGCTAAAGAAGGCATAAACTCCCACTCGTCGTTGCTATTAATACCATATGGATAAAAACCATATGGTGTTTGATTATGTGTGAAGGATGATTCTTTTTCAACTATTTTTGCTATTTTTTCAATAGAACCATCTTTTTTTCTTTTTATATAATATTTTATCATTCTTATCATCTCCTTATTGTTCCCAACAAGCATAGAAAGTCATAGGTTGAGATCCTTGATATTCATTTAATTTTGTACGACTACAATCTGGGCCAGTATACCATCCACCAAATTTCATCCCATTCGGATTTGTAGGTGTTGGAAATGTTGCTCCTTCAACTTCTTCTTCTTTTAAATAACAAGCATATAAGACAAGATTACCATTTAAACTTATATCTTGCCCACTTGAATATTCACAATTATTACTATTTATAGTTTTTGACCATCCATTAGGCTTATGTACTTTATATGAATTTAAATAAAAATCATTTCCTCCATTACAACCATTATAACAATATAAAAAGTAAGCGGTTCCTAGAACACTTTTTTGAATCGTACTATTCTTTGCTAATGTTGCTGTTTCTCCTTCATTAATAATCTGAACAGAAGGAACATTTCCATTTGTATGTGTACTTTTCTTATAAGTTATGGTATATTTCTTTTTCTCCGGTTCTTTTATCGGATCATTTGCTTTTGATTCTTCTATTTCAGGTTGTTTTTTATTTTCATTTGTACTAGGCTGCTCACTTGTTGATCCTTTATTATTCTCTTTTTTAGTAGATTCTTTTTTTGAATTGGTTTTAGAGGACTTACCTCCTCTATTTTGAGAATCGTTTCTTTCATCTTGAAGATTAGAATCTTTCTTTGATTCGTTTTCTTCTGAAACTTCACCTATTTTAGTTTTATCAACTTTTTCTTCCACGTTATTATTTTGTTTACTATTCTTAGACTTGGTTTCTTGATTACTATCACATGCTGTAATTGCCAACATACATACTCCAATTAAAACCATAGCAACTATTTTTTTAAAAGTCCCTTTTTTCATTACACACATCCCTAACTATTAACTATTATATCACTAGCTATTTATTATTATCTTTAAACATAATTCTTATTAATTCATTTTTATCAATATTAGTATTCTCTAATACCTCATTTTTCATTTTATCCAAGATAGCTAAGTATTCTCCCACTTCTACATCTTCACTTTGTTCATATTCCATTCCAATATTATAAGTATCCTTCTTATAATTAATAATTTCTGTTTCAATTTTAATCATGTTTTTCACCTCAATCAAATTATATCATTGCACTTACGCAAGTAGACTGGCCAGCCTCTTTCAGTAATGCAAGTAGATTATAACATGATAGTTGCGCAATTTGGCGTTAAAAAAGACAAGCCACAGCATAATGCTGTGGCTATAATAATAGTATTAAGATTATTTATTCAGATATGAAATATAAAACGTATTACAGAAGGATAATATAATATCATTTTTCTTTTCTATTGATTCAATTTCGTCATACTCATTATCTAAAAATAATGCAAATAACGTTAAAGGCTGAAGTAATTCGTTTTTTATTCTTTCCACTTCGTCGGTACTCGACGTTCTACCATAAATATTATCAATTAATAAATCATGATTTAAACATAAATATACTGTAATACTCTTATCATCTTCGTTTTTTTCAACATCTACTATTAATTCTCGTTCATCAACAATTTTAATGTCTAGGTTCAATCCTTTATCTTTGCTAATGCTTTCTGGTTTTTGCTTTATTTCATCAACTACAGCAAATTCAAATATCCCACTTTCTCTACCAAAACTAGAATCTTCATTAAATAATTCAAATTGAGCATTATGCATTCCAACAGGTATATTACTAACAGAATATTGAATTCTTCCATTCATTACCGACTGAAAGTAGTTATTATTTTGTTTACCATCAATAAACAAATAAATATTTGCTTTATCATTAATGCTTTTCTTAGCACCAGTTGTTAATACAATATTAACATTTTCATTTTTATAAAATACTTGCTTAGCTGTTGTAATATCAAAAGTGTTTATATAATCGTAATATATTTCCTCATCGGTAGGAGTTAAGTGTCTACCTCTTCTAACAGAAATAATATTATTACCAGACTTTAAATATTTATTATATATGCTTTTTACATTATTACTAATATCATTAATAAACTCTTCATTTATGTTGGAATCTACACTCATACTTGCAATATAATCGTTCATTTCCCTAATAGTTTTTTCTTCTTTTAAAGCATTTATTACTTTATCTAAAAAGCCATTTGTTAAATCTGAATCTTGTATCCTTGATCTATCAGAGGTAAAAAACTTATATTTATCTTTGCCTAAAACATCCAAATCTATGTCAACTAATAGTCTGTATTGAAGAAAACTTAAGCCCGCGTTTTTTAACTTTGTAAATCTTTCTCCAGTTATGTATTGTCCATTAACTGTATATATTATTGGATCTAAATGAACATTTATCTGTTTAAATATATTTTTACATTCTCCATCCTTCGCCCAATCTTCTTCTTTATCCGGTAAAATAAAGTAATAATTTAATTTATACTCATTTCCATTGTGTTCGACATTAATCGTTCCGGATTTATCTTTTCTTGCATATTCCCATGTCTGCATTTTATAAAATGATCCGAATGAATTTCTGTTTTGTGCATGAGCGTTATCAGTATAATTAGATCTATTTTCTATCATTTTTACAGGTAAGCTAACATTATATAATTCAGTATTTACAAAATCTCCTAGCATTCCTGGTTTAGATATATCATTAGCCCTATATTCTCTTGGAATTTCTGCATCAATCATTCTTATTAATGTTCCAGATTCACTATCTAAAAACTTTTGTAAATACTCAGTTTCATAATCATAATCATCATTTATAATAGTTGGAACTTGTTGATTAGGAGTAAAATAAACATAACAATCCATTTTCATATCATCAAATCTAACTCTTTTTACAATAGTAAAATAATATCTATTATCACGCTTCGAAAGAATAATGGTTGCGAATGAGAAAGGCAATGATGTTGAACCGCCCTGTCCAAAAGCTCCAATTAAATAATTTTTATCTGTTTTTGATTTGTTACCTTTGTGCAAAGATAGTATGGTATCGGCAAACTTTTCTCCTGAAATTCCACTTCCCTGATCTATTACATCTATTGTTGGTAAATTACTTTGAACACTATCATTTATCGCAACCATAACCTTATCATTAGCTTCACAAGCATTTTGTCGTGTAGCCTCGCCAGATTTTATTTTAATTCTATTATCATAATAATTAGGATAAGCTACTTTAATAATATCATCAGCAGATTGTGGATTGTCTACTTGATATCTTTCTTTTTCTTTTTCCAGTACCGCATCAATTCCGTTAGTAATTCTTTCAATTAAACCTTTACCAGGATCTCTTAGCAAATTAATAGCAGATAAATTAAAAGGGGTATCACCAACATAACTCCAATTATTTGAAATGTCTTCATATACTAACCCCTTTTCTTCCAAAGTATAATCAGAATACATTTTAATAAATTCATTTAATTGATTAGGTTTATAAACAGATAATAATTCACTTAGTTTAAAGTTCATAATAAGATCTCCTTAAAATTAATCTTTGTGCATTGTCTCCATTGCAACACACATGTAAAGATTTTTCCATAATTGCTTATTCTTTCCAGCTGCGTTTGGATTATTACCTAAAGTTCTACTCATATCAACAGTAGAATCAACCAAGTCTGCACCAAGCTTATCCATTATTGTAAAAGGATTCTTTTTCCAACAATAGTATCCATCCTCACCTATTGTTACTAAAGCTCTAAATGCCCCAAGCATAGGAATCATAAAGCCGTTTGGTGTTAAATAGTCAGTATTATTCTTATAGAACTTTGTCTTAAATGGAGGTTTACCAGTTTTTTTTATAACAACCCCCGTAACAGCGCCATACTTGCTTCCTGAACCATGAGATTTTTGATAATAAAATTGAGCCTTTGATTCTAATTGATCATATAGTTTGAATATATCAACCATAATATTTTTCATCTTAACATATGGATTATCTATACTCTCACCAAAATCAATATGAGATTTAATATAATAATCAATACATTGTTTTTTACCGCTATATGAAACAATTGCATAATCATTCAATTCCTTATATCTATCTATATTAAATAAATTTAAAATAGCTAATATATCAGCGACATCAATGCTTCCTTCTTCATTTTCTTTAAAATATACTTCTTTTTCGAAAGACTCATTTTTTATTGTATCCTTAATGATCTTAAATCTATCATATAATTCGGCTATAGATTTATCTTGTACTTGAGTAGATGTGTTTCTAGCACTTGCGAGCTCTTGGAATATATCTTCCACACCAGTTAAAACTTCTAATTTTACATATTGTTGTCCATATTCTAAATCTTTCCTATTTTCTTTTATAATCTTGTAAGTATGTCCACCATCAACATCACCATGAACATTAGTATCTGAAAAAGTAATAGTAACAGTTTCATTCTTAGTATTATAAGTAACTCTATCCGCAGATAACAACAAACCACGATTTAACAAATAAAATTCATGATTTGATGGATCAACTAAGCTTTCTTTAATTTTTTTAGCAACCGCAGTTGTAAGCTTTTGTTCTCTAGGGTTAGTTTCCATAGGTATATTATCCGGTACATCTTTGACATCACAAATAATATAATACATTTCAGCTTCTTTATTATAAGCCTCCTCGTTCAAAAAATACGGATTAGGTATTTTTCTACATGCTTTAACTTTAAAAGTCAATTCTAAAAAATTATTCATAATTCTCCTTCTTTCTGATAACATAATAACACACACTTCGATTTTACAAAACGACAAATTTGTCGTATAATGCATATAGGTGGTTTCAATGAAAAAAGAAAGAATAAACATTATAATAGGTAATCGTATAAGACGTCTAAGAGAAAACAATGGTTTTAATCAATATGATTTTGCTTATGAATGTGAGGTAAGTGATGCATATTATGGAAGAATTGAACGCGGAGAGCACTCCCCTTCTATGGTAATACTATATAAAATAACAAAAACACTAGGTATTTCTCTATCTGATTTTTTTGTAGAAATTGAGAAGGAAATTCAAAGAATAAAGTAATAATAAAAGAAGAAGAATTTTATTCTTCTTCTATTAATTGAATTGTTTTTACTAATATTTTCTTAATATCTATATCATTTTCAAAATAAGAATCTATAATTGTTTTTGTATCCAAAAGTATAACAGCTATTTTCAAAAATTTCTTATCAAATTGAGTGCTTAATTCCCAGTTACACTTTGCATATCCACAGCAATAAACTTTATCATTAGTATTAAAAATGTTATCATTCTTATTGAACGGAATAATGAAAGCATTATAGATATCATCATATTGTTTGTTTAAATTAAAGTTTGTATTAATAAATTCTCCATATGTTACTTGTTTCTGAATTGAATCCGAACCTGGTAAATCTTTATTTAATCCAGTAACTCCATATTTATAATATTTTGAGTCTAATATATAAAACTTATCATTTTCAATAAATATTGTATCTGGTCTTAGTTTTGACGGAATATACGTATCTTTATTAGTAAAAACATAATTTGTTGTTGGATAATACTCTTCAATATTATTACTTCCAAATACTGAATTTACTAGGTATTCCCAAACATGCTCATAATGTCTTACTCCAAAATCTTTTATTGGATTATCTCCATTATCTATTTGCTCTAATAAAATCCTTTTCATATGATATAGCAATAATTTTTTTCTATCATCAAAAGTTTTTAATTTTTCTTTATCTATCAATTGAATATAATATCTGATTCTTTTTAGATTAGGCTTTATAAAACTAATCTTTGATAATCCATAATATAAAGGTCCAATTATATCAATACTTTTATCAACACAATATGAATGGATTTCAGTAATAATGTTCTTAATGTTTGAATTCTGTTCTACAACTGGATCAAGATAAACTAAACTTTTGTCTTTATTAACAAGAAATTTTGTTTTAAATGTTCTTTTCCAATTTATCTTGCCCTTTTGCAGCTGAGTATATATTTTTTCATTATCAGAATATAAACCATTTGCAATATAATCTGAAAGAATCCACATATATGAATCAACAGGAAGCCCATCACTTTCTAACGAAAAATCCCCGCCATCTTCATAGTCCAATTTTTTTTCATGTGCTAAGCTTATTGTTTTAAATAAGTTAATTACACTTTTTCTACATTCTTCTTCATCATTAGGAATATTATAACCAAGTGGAAAAATAATCTTAATTTTTCCTTTATTATATTTTACCCCGACAAAATTATCATTAGTATCTTTTACATTAATACATAGTTCTGATAATTTTTTCATAATTAATCCTTATCTTCTTCTCTTGTAAAGCAAATATTATCACTAAATACTTCTAATCCCTTATCCATAAAAGCAGAAACAAGAGAATCTAATGTTTTATATTTACTACTATCAAACCAAGAATCTCTATTTATTTTTGCAACGTCATCCCAAATATAAGATAATACTTTTTCTGCAAAAATACGAGCTGCTTCCTTAGAATCATCGGTAGTTCTAATGTCATTCCATTCCGAACCTGTTATAAAGTATGAACCTATTTGTTTATCTTCTCCATTAATATCAAGTCCACTATCACTAGTGATAAAATTATTAATTTCATTTACAAATTCTGCCCATGTAACATTAGACATTGGAACTAAATAACTAGCATATTCACAATCATTAATATCATTTTTAATATATTCCATTTTCCATCTTCTCTTAAAAGCTGTATCAAGAGTAAATACATTTTGATCACTTGTATTCATAGTCCCTATTAGTATTAAGTTAGAAGGAATTTTAATATTATCAAGATCATAATATACAGAATATTTATTATCTATTTTTTTATGTAAAAAAGTTGAAATAATGTAATTTTTAATTGGATACTCACTAGTACCATCAAGATTTCTATCTAGCAATTGAAAAATATCACCAAAGATTGCAGCAGCATTACCTCTGTTAATTTCCTCTATTATTAAATATGTATTTTTATTTGGATTAAGAATTGCATCTAACAAAGCATCAGCAAATGGTCCTGATTGAATATCATACAATACTGTTGTCTCATCTTTGCTATTTAACTTTGGAATTACTTGTCCTACGAAATCTCCATTTGTATAGTCAGGATAAAATGTAGTTCTAAATACGCTTCCTTTATTAATATCATTTTTAATAATTGTATTTGAAACATAGAAACTTTTACCACATCCAGGAATACCATAAACAATTTTATTGTATGCGCCTGTAATTCTGTTAGAATCTACATCTATTACATCATTTTCCACTTCTTCACCTTCTTCGTCTGGTTTTCTTTCTAACTCATTAACAAATTTCCATAAGGCTGATCCAATGTATTGTGGATCATTTCTAGATAATTCAGGAATATCTGCTCTTATATTTTTATTCAATAAGAAGTTTAATTCTTCAGCTTGCATATCGTTACTAAAATCATAATTAAAATATCTCATTAAATCTCTTAATTTTGGCTTAGAACAAACATTAGTATATTTGTTTGGGTAATACACATATAATAGTTTTGTTAATACCATATTCATTCCTTGAAGCAAAGGATATTTTGAAGAGGCTCTTAGAGGCTTGTCAATTTTTCCACACTCTTCATAGAAATCTGCCATTTGATTTTTAAATGCATCCCAATACTCAGTTGGATTATCAATTGGTTTATTCTTTATTCCATAATAGTTTCCATCATCTCTTTTATAAAAACCATGTTTTGCAGATGTAGCACCACCAATACCTGGCCCAGCATACCTATATTTGCCAAATTCTAAATAGTAAGATAAAGTTTCTTTAAAGTTATCCGTTCCTAGCGCATACTCATCAATACTTAGCGTTCTTAATCTAGAAATAGGATATTCTCTTTTAAATTCTTCTCTACATTTAATTCTTTCAATTTCATTTTCATCGTTTTTTAAATCTTCCAAATGAGACAAATAATAGTTTTTAAATGTCTCAATTGAATTTTCACTATAAATCATGCTATCAATATCAGAATTCATATGTTCAGATGATTGTTCATCTGATTTTTGATTTTCATTTGTATTATTAAGTTTTTCCCCTATTTCAATACCACTTTTTTCCAACAAATCTAAAATATATTTTTTTCTTTCATCAGTATTTGCAAAACTTAATGAATTATTTTTGTCTGCTATTATAACGTCAAAATGTAATTCATCTTGATTATTTGTATAAAGTGAATATACAAGCCATGCCCCATTTGCAGAAATTCCCAAAGTTCGCGCAATTTTATCAAAGCAATCTTCATTAAGTAATTGATTTTTATATGTTATTCTAGGAGAATACTTTAAGGTTCTACGTCCCACATGATAATCTCCTTCAGTTTTTTTAACGATTAGTAGTACAAATTCGGCATCTGGAATTAATACTCCATTTGCATAAACCTTTTTATAAAGACTTGCTAATTCATATGAACTACTATCTTGCTGACTTCCACCTTTTCCAAGAGGGCAATAGACATCATGTTGATCTATTGTACAATAAACCATCGACGTTAGTAATTCTTCTACACCTGGAACAGAATAATTATGATTTGCATTTTGTCCTAATGCTGTTCCCCATGAAGGAGTTCCACCACCATCAATAATATTTAAATTAAATGCTAATGAACCAATATCTAATTTCATAAATACCTCCTTAGTTCAACCAATCATCGTCGAATTCTTTTAGTTGTGAAAAAATATGTTCCAATAAAATATAAACAAGATTAACATCCCAGCCATTACCTGCTCTTTTTGATAATTGGGTATAAGACTGATTTCCAAAGACAATATCAACTTTTCTACCTACTCCATCCAATCCTTCTAGTCCCATTAATCTAAACTGCTCAGTAACTGACATTTTTCTTACAACTTCTTTATTTCCATGAGGTTCAATTACTCTCAATGCATTGTGTTCCGGCATAGTAATTGTAATTGAATATCCATCTGTTTTTATCTTTTTATTATATACATCAAAGCATAAGGCTTTTTTTACTTTAAAACTATCTACATTATGCTTTTCTTTTAAATGCTCTATTTGTTTATCTGACAAATACATTTCTTTTGGAACATACCCATCAGGATCTAAAAAATCTGCCATTAACATTCCGTTATCAATTTTTTCTGGAACCATTGAAAAATCTGCAGGTAATCCTCCATATCTTGCAAACATCCAGACTCTTTCTCTATTTTGAGGAACTCCATAATCCTTACTATTTAATAGCGCTACTCTTAAAGGTGAATCTTCCTTATTTTTAGAATACCCCATATCAATTAACATATTATCCATCTGTTTTCTTGTTGATTCAAATTTTTTTGAAAAAAATCCTTTTACGTTTTCCAACAAAATATATTTAGGTTTTTTTGCTTCACATATTCTCATAATATGTTGAAATAAAGTTCCTCTTCCATATGGATCATCTACACCTTTTTGCATTCCAGCTGTTGAAAATGGTTGGCATGGAAAACCGCCCATGAAAATATCAAAATCAGGCACATCATCAGGATTTAATTTGGTGATATCTCCAAAGTTTTTAATTAAATCTCCATTTTTATTCTTATGATTTAAATCGTATAATTCACAGGCATATTTATCAATCTCAGAATATCCAATAATCTCAAAATCAAAATTAGGATATTTTTCTTTTAATCTATTTAGCGCGAAATGGCCACCGCCATAGCCAGCGAATCCTTCAAATACTCTTAAAACTTTTTTCCTTTTCATTTCAAATCCCCACCCATTTTGTTTAAAATCTATAGATAATTATACCATATTTATTTCTTGAATTTATAGATATGTTTTTAATCAATAAACTTTTTTAAATATTCTCTTAAACCAGGATCACATACATAAATATATGTTCCAATCATTCCTCTAAGCATCATAGTTTGATAGATGTTTAATATATATCTTTCCAGTTCAGCATCAGTAGTATCAGCTTTACCTTTTGCATCATAGTAATTTTTTCTTTCAATTACAAATTTCTGCTTTTTCGAGTCATACTTAAGTTCATTTCCTATTATTAAACCTGTATAATTCAAATCGAATCCTTGAGTCGTATGTATACTTCCTATTTCATTTACGGAATTAGGTGAATTAATCCAATCAGTAGCTTGTGTATTCCAAATATATTTATTACCATCTATTTCTATATCAAATACGTTATTATCAATTATCTTATTATAATCAACTTTATCCTTATGTAAAGGGACTCCATTTCCCTTACTATTCCATTTCCACGCATAACCTGCTATATTACGACATAGCCCAAATTCTTTGTCTTTATTTTTAATATTTTCAACCATTTCATTTACATCATCAAATATTTTTAAATCATAATTCTTAAATAATACTTTTCTTTTTGGAGGATTATTACTAAATATTGCCTTTATATAATCAACATATTCTTCTCCTCCTGCAATACATCTCAATTGTGTTGATAACTTGTACGAATGAAAATGTTTTCTAAGCATTAGTTTATTAAAATCATCTTTCCTAATATCTGTAGGTTTAATAGATTGACCTTCATCATAGAAGAATAATTGATATTTACTTTTAAGCAATATCCAATCCAACTCTGTACCATTTTTCCCTAGGTTCATTTTTCTGTTATTCTCATCAAAAGTTCCATATTGAGTTAGATTTTTTCTTCTTCTAAGTCTATGTGCTTCATCGATGATTAATAAATCATACATTTCTTCTGACTTGCCTATATCGTGAGGACTCAACACCATATTTGAATTTAATCCTTTAATATGCTTAAAAACTTTTTTTAAGGTAGTTCTTAAGTTATCCATAGGTATTACCAATCCTATTTTTAAATCATCTATTGCATCATTAATTTTTAAAATATCTGATAAATTCTGTTCTACTTGATCTTCTTCTATCTCTATTTGTTTTGAATCTTTTGATTGCATTAATAGTTTTAAAATGTATATTCCTAAAATAGTCTTGCCAGTACCAGCTCCACCTTCTACTACAAAAGTTCCAGATTCTTTCTTATTGACTAAATCTGCCAAATCAGATAGAATGCTATTCACTATCATGTATTGATCAACTGTTAATGACTTGTATGGAGAATATTTAAACAAATCGGTATTTTCAATCATTCTTAAGTCATTTTTTACTAAACCTTTTGACTTAAGCTGAATCCATATTTCTTTAAATTTATCTTCATACATTTTTCTTTGATAATAATTATGATTTTGCAATCCACCATTACCATTTTGAAGTTTAAACCTCTTGTCTGCTGACATATACTTAATTAAAAATGATTCTAAATCTAAAATTGAAGATTTATTAAATGTGTCATCACCTATAATATTCATTTTATCTAGATTTCGTCTAATCTCATTTGCAAGATGTTGATTAGATCTAATGCTTGCATCGGTTGTTTCCCCAATATAAGCTTCTTCATTATTATTTAATATGTACACTACAGGCCAATTGCATCCATATTTTAAATGTTTTAAATTACTTGGCGTGTTATCATTAAACTTTAAAGTGCTTATTTCAGCCATAATAAGACCTCCTATAATTTATTATATTTCGTACTCTTACCTTTAGCTTTTTCTACTGGATATTTCTTAGCAGTTTTTTCCATTTTATCTAAAACTATTCGTTTAGGATCTACCCCTATTTTATCTGCCATCAATAAACAATAGTTAATTACATCAGCTAATTCTTCTTTCACTTCGTCTAAATCATATTCATTATTCCATTGAAAGCATTCTAATAATTCCCCTGCTTCAATAGAAATGCTTTTAGCCAAATTTTCAGGAGAATGAAACTGATCCCAATCTCTTTCTTGAGTAAATTCAACTACTTTTTTAGTCAATTCTTTCATAAAAAACCACCCAAAAATATTATAACATAATAATCCATTTAAATAATAGCAAGCACTTAATATATATTACATCTAACAAACTTACTTATTTTATTCCATATATTTCATTGCTATACATTTTAGTATTTTTCGATAAGGTTTCTGTTATGGTTTTAAAGTACTTTTAGTATCTTTAACAACATTTCTTATCATCTATTTATTTATAATTCATAGTATTAATAAATCTTAAGTACTCGTCATCAGTTACCATACGAATCTTTTTTGTATTAAAAGTTGGATCAATAAAAACATATTCCCCTGTATCTGCCATAATCAAACATCTTATATTTGATTTATCACTTAATTTACCAGTAAAGTATTCTCCATCCTGTTTATAACCATACTTACCATCCATTATTTTAACGTACCAAGCATATTTCTTTTCATAGATAACTAATGTAGCATAATAGTCAGTTATTTCTACAATACCACATCTTTCCCCTCTCATTCTTGCATCTCTGTAGATATATTTCTTTAAGTTGGAATCTTTATCAGCTATCTCAATAGCTTTTTCTCTATTTATATATTTTTTCTTTGTAGTTTCCTCTTCTTCAAAAAACAATATATCAGTATCTCCTCCATCTGTCATAAATAGTTTTTGAAACCATTTTTGTTTCATAAACCACATTTTAATCTTTTCAACTATCATCCATATCTTCCTTTCTTTATGATAAAATATTATTATAAGAAAAGTGATATTAGGTCACTCATTGGGAGACAAAAATGAAAGATGAAAAAAAAGAATTAAAAATATATATCAAAAAAACTACATTAAAGAGAAAAAACATATTAATTTATTTGGCTTTCTAGGTTCATTATTTATTAATGATGATGTTTGTGAAGACATTGATGATACACAAATATTTAATGAGATTGAATCTTCAAATGAACAATATATTGATAATGAAAAAAAGATATATGATTGGGAAGATGAACTTCCTAACAAAGAAAAAAAGACTAATCTAGATAGTTATATTAAAGAACATAAAGAATATACTAACTTTCAAAAAACATTATTTAAAATGATTGATGAAAGGAATATAAAAGATAGTGATGTATATAATAAAGTACATCTAGATAGAAGAACATTTGCCAAAATCAAAAATGAAAAATATCATCCAAGTAAAGAAACAGTTATACTTCTAGCAATATCATTAGAATTAAATGAAAAAGAATTAGAAGATTTATTATGTAGCGCTTTCTATTCTCTTCCAAAAAACAATTATTATGATTTAATAATAAGATTCTGTTTTATTAACAAAATATATAGTATAGATAAAATAAATGAATTATTAGAAGAATATAATTGTAAATTATTTAATTATTAAAAGAGACACAATCGTGTCTCTTTTTTATCTTATTATTCCTTTTGGTTCTTCCTCAATTATATATGGTTCATCCATATTAATTGGTGAATTAAATTCTATTATTGGACTTGTAAATCCTTCATACATTTTTACAAACTCATCTTCTAAAGGTTCATTTAATGTAAATAATTTAACTACATCTCCTAGCTTTGCAGTTATTAGTGACATTGCACCAGGATATTGCTTTCCTAAACTTTCTCTCATATGAGTAAATAATTCTTGATTTCTCGGAAGAGAGAATCCTTGCTTAATAAATGAAGTAGCTTGTTGAGTAGTAAGAGGAATAACATTTCCATATCTTTCATCATTACTATAAACAATACTATGTTCATCATCTAATACTTTTATTATTAAACCACTTACATCTCTTTCCCCTATAGTGCTACGATCTATTTTACCTTCAACCATTTTAAGTACATATGGTTCCTTTTCACCTTCATGTTTATAGTAAATAGATCTTTCACTTCCATCTTTATAATATTGAATATGTATTTTATCTATATTTGGTCTATTTAATATAACCACTCTTTCTACCATATCATCCCAACCAGCAGCATCATCTTGTGCATTTATATCTATTCCCGTGACTTCATCATTATCAAATATAACAGCTAAGTTCTTATTTGTTTTCTCTTCTTTAGAAAATAATTCAAAACGTCCCCTATTTGTAGTTACAAGTTCATATTCTTTTCCATCTAAAGTATTAAACTTTATTGCTTGGAATACTCCTCCAGGAGATGTTACACCTAAGTTAATAAGATCAGTATTAGCATTCCATTCTACTATATCTTTATTTGCTTTAATATCTTTAATAACAATATGTAACGGCAAATGTTCGCCCATTTCTGCTTTTAATCCTATTGTACCTAAAACACAATTAACTTTATAAAGGAATGTGTCTAAGTATTGGCCACCCTTTTCTAAATATCTATGTTCATCATATAATTCTGTATTTCCCATACTATCACCTATATTAATTATAACATGTTCGTTCTTTTTCAATCTCTTAAAAAAAAGAATCTTTTGACATAGATATCCTTTTAAGCCAATATTAACATATTTTATATTCTATCAAACATGTATTATCATCTTTCAATTCGGCCCCTTCGTAACACATAACTTTGGAAGAAGGTGTTGTAGTGTCCAACTTTGCACATCCATACCTTCCATTAACATTCATTCTATCATATCCATCTGGACAATATGAACGATCATATGCTTCATGACTACCGGTATATTTGCATTGATTTGTATTAACTACTTCTCCACCATTATCACATGCATAAACATAATAATCAGGATATCCACTTTCTCCCCAACTTCTTATAGGCCTATATTCACAATATATTTCATTGCCTAATTGAACCAATTTTGGTTC
>JAEEGL013643674.1_pt1 | contig 43150 bp, 44 predicted proteins | sample 9134231 | NCBI WGS metagenome assembly JAEEGL01 (sample SAMN16246548, study PRJNA631951) | gut metagenome | biome: gut microbiome; feature: rumen; material: fiber-attached | host: Bos | place: Iran: Karaj | collected 2018-10 | reverse complement strand
TGAAGTGTCAGGCGGAGTTGAAACACAATGGGTTGATTTCCAAACATTAAATTTCAATCGTGAATATCCAGCAATGACTAAAATAAGGCTTAAGCCTAAAGGTACATTTTATTCTATGTATTATTCTCCAACAGCTAACACCACAACAACTGATAATAACTATTCCATTACTAACACAAATAATAGTGGTTCTAGTATTATATTAAAATATAATGGAACGCAATATAGAATAGCTGATTTAACACAAGTTGAAACAGGTGTTTATGAATTCACTTTTCCAACAACATGTTATTTGGCAGGAGGCAATTATTACATCAACACTTCATATAAAGACACTTCACGTTTTGGTGACTTCCTTTTTGTAGAAGTAACTATAGGTGTTGTTGTTTATCCTGTTTATTATAGTGAAAAATCAGCACCACCTAATAATTTATCTTTTTCATCAATGACAGAAGCTGAGAATTATGAATGTCCTTGGGTAGGTATGTTTGCAACAATTGATGATAAATTATATGAATTCAATGATGAATACGAGTGGGAATTACTTAGTCCAAAATTAACAGGAACTTATCAAGGACAAACTTATGATTTGTATAACGACATTACTGAAGTTACGAGTGGGGATGTTTCTACAATAATAGCTTATTTTAGCCCTTCATATGGTAAATATGTTGATTTCGTGGTAGGTGATAGCGTTACAACAATTAAAAGTAAAGCGTGGGGTATTAGCAACAATAGTTCAAAAATAATGAATATAATAATTCCTTCATCTGTTAAAACTATAGAATATCAATCATTTTATTTTAGTAATTATTATTCTAACTATTCAGGCAATAGTGGAATAGAATTTTCGACATTCGATGGAGTATACATTGACGAATCTAATTTTCAGTATTGTACAATGCAACAAAATGCTGATTTTACTAATGCAATTTTCAAAAATAATAGGCTCTATTTTCACTTTGTAAATGCACGTGGTTTGAAAAACTTAACAATACCATCATCTATTACAGAAATTTCATCATCAATTACAACTTTAAATGAATTAGAAACTTTAACTTGTAAAGCGACAACTCCACCAATTATTAATAATTCTCTTACTAATACGCCAAATTTAATTGCAATTTATGTCCCTGCTGCATCAGTTGATGCTTACAAAGCAGCCAGTGGATGGAGTGATTTTACAAGTATAATACAAGCCATACCTTAGTTATAATAAAGAAAAGGATGTAGAGATACATCCTTTTTTCGTGTTTATTAAAATATTTCGAAATATGCCAAATATAATTGATTCAATTCAAATAAGTTCAAGTACATTTGATGTTAGGGATAAATCAGCAACAACTGTTGTTAATTTAACCCAAGATGAGTATGATAATTTGCCATCAAGTGCAAAAACAGCGAACGTTTTATATAATATTACTGATGCAACAGCTGGAGACCTTTCTCAATATTGGACTTCAGCTCAGACACAGAGTGCTATCACTGAGGCTACATCAGGCAAAGCAGACACAAGCTATGTTGACCAAAGCGTTAGTGGTAAGGTTGATACAAGCACTTTTGAAACTTATTCAGGTAATGTTGAAACAGCGTTATCAGGCAAACAAGATACATTAATAGCAGGAGAAAACATTACAATATCTGGAAATGTTATATCTGCTGAAGGCGGTTCAATAACAATTGACCCATCACTTGATAGTGGTTCAACAAATCCAGTGGCGAACAGTGCAATAACTACAGCATTAAATGATACTGTTAAATTAAGTAATTTATCAACAAATTATATTAATGGTTTCACTAACTATGTTAATAGGACAATTCCTATTTTTCATCGCTTCAACATTAATAACCAAAGTAATGGTAATGCTTGGTGGTTTGGTAAAATAAATGACAAATATGTTATTACAACTGGACAGACCTCAGTTACACCAAGTGACTTGATGAACTTACAAGTAATTGAAACATCAGCAATCACCACATCTGTAACAAGTAGTTCAACAGATGCTCAAGTTCCATCTGCAAAAGCAGTTTATGATGCAATTCAAGAAGGCGGTGGCATAGATAGTGGCACTGTTCAGACAATGATTGATGAAAGTATCAGTGGTAAGACCAATCAGAGTGATTTCGTATCACACAGTGGTAATACTTCTATACACGTCACAACAGCACAGACAGCAGCTTGGGATGCAAAGTCAGATTTCAGTGGCTCGTACAACGACCTAACTGATAAACCTACCATTCCAATTGTGCCTACCAACGTATCATCGTTCAATAATGACGCTGGATATATCACGTCAAATGACATCACTGGAAAGACAAATCAAACTGACTTCGTATCTCACAGTGGCAACACAACAATGCACGTTACTGCTAGTGAGAAATCAACGTGGAACAACAAGTCAGACTTCAGTGGAAACTACAACGATTTGTCAAATAAACCTACCATTCCTTCAAAGACTTCTGACTTAACAAATGATAGTGATTTTGCAACAACTGGTGACGTTCAGACAGCAACTGCTGATATGGCAACAAAGACTTGGGTAGGTCAGCAAGGTTATCTTACGCAGCACCAAAGCTTAAGCAATTATTACACAAAGTCAGAAACTTCTGGAGCTACTGAAATCAGCACAGCACTCGCATCAAAGGCTGACAAGAGTGAAATCCCTTCACTCGATGGGTATGCAACTGAAACTTGGGTTGAGGGCAAAGGCTATCTTACAGAACACCAAGACATATCTGGAAAACTTGATGTGTCAGCGTTTAATACATACAGTGGGTCAGTTAATACCCAACTCAATTCGAAGGCTTCAGAGAGCGATTTAAATGCTTTAAATAATGCTGTAACAGCACATACAGCGAATGCCACAATACACGTTACTGCTCAAGACAAAACCAATTGGAGCAACAAGAGTGACTTCAGTGGTGATTACAACGACTTGACAAACAAGCCAACAATCCCTACTGTGCCTACCAACGTAAGTGACTTCACAAATGATGCTGGATATATTACATCTGATGACATCACTGGAAAGACAAATCAAACTGACTTCACAGCACATACAGCAGATACTACTGTACACGTTACAAGTGCTGAAAAGGCAACTTGGAATGCAAAAAGTGATTTCTCTGGAAGCTATAACGACCTTACCAATAAACTCAGTGCTGGTACAAATATCACAATCGTTGATAATGTAATATCTGCTGAAGGTGGAGGTGTAAATGTTGTTCAAACAACTGGTACTTCAACCACTGATGTAATGTCACAAAATGCTGTAACTTATACAAAACTAGATACAGTTAGAGTAGAACCTAAAACGCCTACTTCTAACTATACACAATTAAATTTGTATTTAGGAAGAGGAAATGGAGGTAGTCAATCATTATTTACTTACGTAAAAACAATCAATGGTAAATCTATAACATCGCAAAATAATGATAATTTAGAAGGTTTTTCTCTAATAGAAGCCTCAGCGATTACCACATCAATAACAAGTAGTTCAACAGATGTTCAAATTCCATCAGCAAAAGCAGTGTATGATGCAATTCAAGAAGGTGGAGGTGGTGGTTCAACATATACAGCAGGAAGAGGTATTGATATTACCAATGATGTTATCAGTATTTCATTGCCAATATCAGCAGGAACAGGTGCAAACTCAATAATTGAAGGTCATACTGGCAATACTGCAAGCGGGCAATATTCGCACGCTGAAGGCGGAAACACATCTGCCACTACCATGTATGCTCACACTGAAGGCTATGGTACTAAAGCTAGCGGACTATATGCTCATGCTGAAGGTGGAAATGCATCAGCAATAACTGCTTATGCTCACGCTGAAGGTAATTGTACAATTGCAAAAAATAGAGCAGAACACGCATCTGGACAATATAATGTATCTTCAACAGCATCCACAACCTTTGGTGATAGCGGTAATACATTATTCTCAATTGGTAATGGCACATCAGACTTAGCAAGGCATAATGCTTTTGAGATTCGCCAAAATGGTGACATCTACCTAAATGATGGTTCAAAACTTCAAGATGCAGTGTCTGCAACAACTGCAAATACAACAGCACTTGGTGGTTTGAAACTTCAACAGATAACTCAGAGTGCCTATGATGAATTGGTAACTAAGGATTCTAACACTCTTTATGTAATTGTAAATTAATATGGCAGATTCAATTAAAATAGGGACTAGTGGTGCAACTTTTAAGGTAGGTAGCGATGATGTAACTTCTATCTACCTTGGTAATACTCTAGTGTATAGTGGTGGAACGCCTCATGATTATTCACAAGATTATTTCACAATTGTTTCAGAAGAAGACAATAACACTATATCATTAAAAAATACTGGTTATGATACTTTAACAAGTTCAACTAAATACTGGAAATCAGTTACTATTTCTGCATCGATTGATGGTGGGAGTACTTGGAGTAAGTTTACAACATCTAGAAATGGAACTGTGACATTTGGTACAATAAATAAAGGAGATAAAATACTTTTTAAAAGTACTACTTCTAAGTTTTCAAACACAAATGCTGCTTATCATTATTTTAATAGTACAAAAAATATTAATGCAGAAGGAAATATTTTATCATTATTTTATGACGATATGTTTTTATCATACAGCAGTTTACCATCTATTTCTTCCAAAGAACTTAGAAGAACACAGCAACTTGGTTGTATATTTAAAAATAACACAAAAATAATTTCTGCTAAAAATCTTATATTAAAGCCAACTACATTAAGTATAAAATGTTACTCTAATATGTTTAATGGCTGTACTTCATTAACTACAGCACCAGAGTTACCTGCTACAACATTGACACAATACTGTTATCAAGGTATGTTCCAAGGTTGTTCGTCATTAACTAGTGCACCAAGTAGTTTACCTGCTACAACATTAGAGGAAGCTTGTTATTATGATATGTTCAGTGGTTGCACAAGTCTAACTACAGCTCCACAATTACCTGCTACAACGTTGGCAACTCTGTGCTATTGTGATATGTTCGTTGGCTGCACAAGTCTAACTACAGTACCTCAATTACCTACTACAACATTGGCAGACAGTTGTTATCATAGTATGTTCAGTGGTTGCACAAGTCTAACGACAGCACCTGAGTTACCTGCTGCAACATTGACACTTTGGTGTTACGCTAATATGTTCAAAGGCTGTACTTCATTAACTACGGCACCAGAGTTACCTGCTACAACCTTGAAAAATGGCTGTTATGTTAATATGTTCCAAGATTGTACAAGCCTAAGTGCAATTACTTGTTTAGCGACTGATATTTCAGTAAGTAATTGCACTAGTAATTGGGTAAATGGTGTTGCAGCAAGTGGAACATTTACAAAAGCTGAAAATATGACAAGTTGGGCAACTGGCGCTAATGGTATACCAAATAATTGGATAGTTCAAGATTATACTGGGTAAATGATAATATATTATGATAAAATTTAATAATTCAGACATAATAGATTGGAACTTTGATGATAACGACATCATCAAGGTTCACCATAATTGTGCTGTTGTATTCTACAAGTTTGACAGTGAACAATGGAGTGGCGACTTCTATTGGGTTTATATGGCTCAAGCTAATATTACAGATGAACAAGTACAGCAAGTTATAGATTACAATGAGAATTTGTAATTCGTGTTTATTATGATAATATAAATTCTTTCATAATATTAATTTAATATGGCAGTGGTTCGTGAGAATAGCTGCCATATTTTTTATTCGTGTTTATAGTGAATTTATTTAAATCTAAAATAATCTATTATAAATCTATTATAAAATATGAGTAGACCTGTTGGTTCAAAAAATAAGCCAAAGATTGTGAAAAACAGCGGAGTCTTTCTAACCAAATTTGAAAAACAAATTGAAGGAAGTGCTGTTACACGCAAAAACTCTTTGGGTTGGGTTAACTGGGGAGCAAAGAATAACTACCCAAACCTTTTATTGAATTTGTATAACCAATCTCCAACACACAGAGCAGCAGTTAACTTTGCAATGATGTCAATTCTAGGAAATGGTGTTGATTTCGAAGCAATGCAACTTAATGGTGATGAGGTTGTTCCAAATTACGCTCAGACTTGGGATGAGGTGATTAAAGCCCTAGCATTGGACTATATTCTCTATGGTTCTTATGCTATCCAGGTAATTATGAACAAAGATGGCAAGACATATTCTTACTGGCATATGCCTTTAGATAAGGTACGATGGAGTGAATATGACGAGGATGGACAAATAACAAAATATTGGATATGTAATGACTGGACAGCAACAGGGCAATATCCACCATTTGAAATTGATGCCCTAGATATGAAGGATGAATGGAAGCTTGAAAAAGGAAAGCCATATCTCTACGTATATCGCACATATTCACCTGCAATGACATATTACACCCAGCCGCACTATCAAGCCGCTCTGAATGCAATTCAAGCAGAAATAGAATATTGTAATTACGACCTCAAGAATATTGTAAATGGTTTTGCTCCTGCTGGTGTATTAACCCTTCCTGAAGTTGAGACTGATGAGGAAAGACAAGCAATAATTCAGAACGTTACTAGGATGTTCCAAGGAAGTGAAAATGCAAATTCAGTATTTATCACTTTTAGAAATAACATTGAAGATAAAGGCGTTGAATATGTACCATTTGCCGGAAATCAAGGCAATGTGAATGTATATGCTGAGGCAAACCAACGAGTTATTAACAGGATTCTTGAAGCTCATCAAATACCAAATGCATCACTTATTGGAATGCCTGATTTGAATAACAGTGGCTTTAGCTCAGAAGCGGATAAATTGGAAGTAAGTTATCAACTTTATAACAAGCTTACAGGTAATTACAATCGTATGGCAGTGATTAGAACCTTGAACCAAATGCTGAAGATGAATGGAATTGAAACTGAGATTGTAATGAAGCCGTTGAATTTCAATGATTTTGGAAATGATGCCAATGTTGAAGAACGTACAAATGCAACTGGTGTTGATGAGAAGGAAGCCAAAGAAAATAATGAAGAAGAAAAAGTGGAGGAATAATTTATGATAATCAACGAGAAATATCTTAAACAATACAGCCCAATACCTGTTAATTATAATATGGCTGAGGTGATGAATTACGTGAACGTTGCAGAAAAGATATGGGTTGTTCCTATCATTGGTTATGACCTCTGGGATGAAATCAATGAGCAGGTTAAAAACAACAATCTCTCAGAGGAAAATTCAACACTGCTTACAGAAGGTGGTTTATGGCAATACCTGTCATTTGCAACAGTATATGAGGCTCTACCAATGATATGGAGTCATATATCAGAAGTTGGTGTAACAAAGGGAAAGAGTGATAACTCGGATAGTCTTGATTTAAAGGATATGACATGGGTTACACAACACCTGAGAAATCAAGTTGAGGTATTAAAAGACCAATTGAAGAAATGGATATGCGAACACGCTGATTATTATCCAAATCTTGATGTATGTTCTTGTGGTTGTTCTGGATGCGGTTGCAACCATAATGCAAAGTTAAACGCTCCAAATCCACAGGCTCAGATATGGTCAACATATCGTAAAAACACACGATTGAAGTAATGATTGATATTGTCACAATTAATTTAAATAATAAGAAAGGGTTGGAACACACGATAAAAAGTGTTCTGACCCAAACTTTTGCCAATGAAATCAATTATGTAATAATTGATGGAGGAAGCACTGATGGAAGTGTTGATGTAATTAAAAAATATAAAGATTACATCGACTACTGTGTGAGTGAACCTGATAATGGCATTTTTAACGCATTTAACAAGGCTCTGAGCCACTTAAAAGGTGATTATGTACTTTTCCTAAACTCAGGTGATTATCTCGCCTCAGAGACGATTATAGAGGGTGCTTCAAAATATCTTGGAGAACACGATATTTTATATGGCAATCTTATTGTTTTTAATGAAAAGGGCAATCACATAAAAAGTAGAGAAATAGCTTATTGTAAGGAAAAACTTGATGAATCGTTTTTTAGAAGAACAGCAATGCCACATCAAGCGTCATTCATAAGAACTGATTATCAAAAGCAGCATCCTTATGATGAAACATATAAAATTGCCGGGGATTGGAAGTTTTTTCGTGAGGCTATAATGAAAAACAAATGCACATATTCAACAATACCATTTGCAATCTCTTATTATGGACTTGATGGAATCTCATCAAAGAATTATAAGCAATTCAGACAAGAAGTAAGCGACTATTATAAAAAAGAATTCCCTACCTGATACTATTATTCACAGGTAGGGATTCTTGGCATTATGTTGAGAAAACTTGTTCATGAAAAAGCCAAAGGAACTTGCAAACCTTTAGCTTATTTAAAAAAGTAAATATGAAAAAACTTCAGACCATCACAACAAATAACAACAGATGCAAGTTTTTGTTTATAGAATATGAAAAAACCTTCGTTTCAAAAAACGTACCTGTTAAAGTTACCAAAACAGGTACGTGTATCAATTACGAATTAAACCTTAAATAATGACAAAAAAGAAATTAGTTTCCTTTACACTTACAAATATACAAAAAATATTTGGAAAAAAGAAATTTAAAACGAGATTTTTTCATTCAAATTGAAAGATTCTTTCTGGTGAAGTTCATATTCCTTTTTAACCCTTTCAAATGAATCATTATATTCGAGGCACATTCCACCTCGTTTGTTCATTTCAGATAAGTTCTTCCACATCTTCTGCTTAACGTCATACCTGTATTGATAGCCAAATCCCTTATCAATATGCAAACAGAATGCATCCAATTCAAGAGAGATTTTCATATCTGGTAACGTTCTTACATAATGTTGTCCAACGCTCATTTCAACTTTGTCTGTAATTTTGCAATTGAAAATTGAAAGTTTTGAATACTCTTCAAAACCCTGCATATGGTTCATTTTTTGTTTATAGAATTTTGTACATAATTGATGAAGCAACTTAGAATCGTCCGGTTGGGGCTTTAAATCCTCACAGAGCGAATAAATTGGTGTTACCTGTATATTGTAACCTTCGCTTAAAAATCGCTCAGCAGAAGCCTCGAAATCACGCCAATAAAAAACCTCATCCATATCGCTTATAATGATGATGTCATATTTGTCCTTGAACTCAAGGTAGGCTTGCTCCTTTACCTGTTTTTGAATAACGTCATTTTGACCATCGCTATCGAAATGTCTTAGCGTTACATATGGCAATTGAGACAGGTATTCAATCGACCCATCATCTGAGCCATTATCAAAAACAAGAACATCAGCTTTAATTCTTTCCCAATATTTTGAAACAAATGGCAAAATATCCATTTCGTTCTTTACTAAAGTAATCCATAGTGTTCTCATATCCGGTTAACATTTTATGCAAATATACAATAAATATTTCAAAAAAAGAAATATTTTTGCAAAAAAAATAGCACCTATCTTCACAGACTGGTGCTATAAATGAGATTTAATTTTGATTAAAGGAATTTTAATATGAGATTACTCTCAGTAATACTATTGAAAACTTTTTAAAAATGATAAAATATGTTGTTTTGATTACTTAACGTAATACTATTGAGTTAAAATGGTTATTCAAAATTCTTTAAGTCATCTTCCATTTTTAGGGTAAGATAATCTCTTTGTTCAACCTGTAACAGTTCATCATCGAAGGTATCAATACCAAATGTTACTGGTGATTTGAGATACTGTGCAATCTGCATTGCTTCAGTCAGTCTCTCAATCATATACTTCTTTGGCAGTTCCTTTTGTTCTCTACCATTGCGCTTAACTGATGGAAGGGTTTTTAATAGACCTTCAATGCCATCAATAATCATTCTTGCTGATTCAGCCACTTTTGTACTTTCTCCTGTCATATTACAAAACGCTTTTAAGTGATTTATACTGCATTGCTGCTTGGTAACTAATACCACAATGTATATACCCTTTGAGAGATTCAAGTGTTGTTACTGGGTCAACCCCATACTTTTCAACAATTTTCTTAATCTGCTTTTCAGTCAGATTAGCGACCTTTTGTTCAAGCGTTGGCATTTCCTCAACTGCTTGCTTAAGTGCTACAAGGTCATCACTTGTCAAAACACCTGCTTTATGCATCTGCGCCTTTTCAACCTTTGATAATAGTTTCTTTGCCATAATTATTTAATCTTTGGTTTAACAATTTCAATCACCTCAAGACCGGCTCTTTCAGCTTCTTCCTTGAGACGTTTTTTCTGTCTTTTGCTTATCATAGGGATTTATGTTTTTTATAACTCTATTGCTAAGCCTTTATGCTCTTTTTTACCTGTTAATTTCGCTCTTTCTCCTGTCAACTTGTATGTGTATGGAACAAACTTAACGTTACCAAGTTGGCTTACAATGTAATTTCTTGTTTTTTCGAGTTCCAATAATGTTGCAACTGACACCTCACCATTTCCATTGGTTATGTGTGTTAGAATGTTTCCATCTTTCTTCCAACTCTTAACATTTGTTGTTGGAACTGTGATTTCACCATTTTCAATTTTAACAACCTCAATTAATTGGTCGCACAATTCTTGCAATCCATTTGTAAGACGTTCAAGAAGTTTGTCGAAAGTGTTTTTTTTCTTTGCCATTTTTTTAATCTCCTATATTTAATTAATTAATACTATATTCTATATTAACTAATCCATATCGATGTGTTTCCCTTGGGTTGTGGCGCAAAGATACAAATATTTTCTGTAAAAAAGAAGACAATTGAGGATTTTAACATTATTTTAACACTTTGCAAAAATCATGACAAAATATGTTAAATTTGAAATTCGATGCGTTTAACAATGTTTAACACTTTTTCTTTGGTTAAAATTTCTTAAATTGGAAGATTTTGTGTATATTTGCTTATATTTAATTAAGAATACTGATTGCAACGGTATTCTTTTCTTCTGGGGTAGAGGTTCAACGAAGACCTTATTTTCCTCTACCCCTTTATTTAAAAGGTCTTCACAGTTGAAATAATAAAATAAGGTAAAAAAATTAAAACAATGACTAAAACAAAATTTGAAGAGATGTTTGATAGATTGCCATCAAACGTTAAAGAAACAGAGGTCTTGAGAATAGAATCAAAGAAAGTTCTTGCCGCATTATTGGAACTGTTATTACATTCAGAAGCAAAGAATAGTGGCATTATATATGTTGGAAATGGTGTGCTAAGAAGATTAAGCGGTGTCGGTTCAAGCAATTTACTAAGTGGTATACAACAGTTGGAAGATTATGGACTATTGACAAGAATTAAAGGTTCTGTTCGTAAAGTGCAAACTGAAAAAGGGCAGGCATCTGAGTACAGGATAAACTTCAAAAAATTGAAAGAACCAATAGTTGAGAAATCATTTGATGATTTATTCAGTGAGTTTCTTGAAGATGAAGAATCTCTTGAAAAGCCCATTAGTACTACAATTACAACTACAATTACAACATCAACTACAACTTCAAATACAACTACAACATCAACTACAAATACAACAGCAAATACAACAACAAAATCAAATACAGTTGGTGTAAATAACATGAGTAAATTTGAAGAGTTAGAACGGTTTGTTGATAACTGTTTCAACAACAAAAAGACATATCAAGAAATGGTATCTCAAGTTGCACCAATATTGGATTGGATACATGAGAGATACGGTGATGGCAGTAATGTTGAGCAACTTCAAAATCATGCAAATGAGTTAATTAATGAAAAATTATCAACCATTCCAAGCTCGGTTAATATTATAACAACTGAAGCGGTACAAGTTGAAGATGATTTACCATTTTAATGCAAAAAAAGTGATAAATCATTTTTGTTTTTAACATTTTTTGTGTATATTTGCAAAAGAAGCTTCAATCATAACCAATTCGTTTGGAATACATTATCAACTTTTAAAATTTGAAATATTATGGAAGATAAGAAAACATTTATTCCAACGCAATTGACAGCATTGCTGCATCCAATCCCATTAAAAATCCTGTTGTATATGGTCAATATGCAAGGACTTGGAGATTTCAAGATTTATGCATCAGCACTATCAGGTATTCTCAAGATGAAGGAAGAACACCTCAAGATGGGTGTGCAAACTCTCGTTGATAACAATCTCATTTCAATTTCAAAAAATGATGAGGGACACTTTGTAACAAAACTCAACAAGGACGCATTCAAAAAGTTCTTTGAAATACCTGTAGGAGAGTTAAAAAATAAGGAACTCCTACCTGTGGCAAAGGATGTTACTTGGGATAAAATACAGGTGACAAAACCTTCAACAAAGAATGATGATATGTCAACAGCAGAGATTAAACGAATGTTGTTGATGCTTCAAGCGCAATTGAAGGAAAGGGAACAAGTTGAAAAGATGGTAAAAGTGAATGATGAACCAATAGACCTACCTTGGTAAATTATGAAAAAGCGTTATCAATATTTAGGAAGAGGTGGAGAATTGAAATGGACTGACTGGTTCGAATGGAACACAGATTATCAACCCAAGTATCAATTGGAAAAACATCCACAGCTATTAAACGAATACAAAGATGGTTAAAGGACGTAGCAAACTAAAGAGTCTATATACTCACCATATGGACTCTTCAATTTTTGGAATTGAAAAGGAACTCTATACAACAAGAGAAGAACTACAGGAATGGGAGAGAACCCATTGGAAGTGTATCAATTGGGATGTCTTCGACAGATTAATCGCAAAGAACCGGGAGTTTATGGAATCAGCAGAAACCATCAAACGATACGGATTCAAAGTATACGCATATAACCTTGAAGGGCAATTATTACAGGTATATGAAAATTCAAAGGCAGCAGCAGAAGCAACAGGCGTTGAATTGACAATTGTGAACAACTATTCAAAGCGTGAAGTTCCGTATTTCAATAAAAGCATTTTATACCTGAGAAGACCATTGGAAGAAGTATTAAAAGATAAACCAAATATACTGCTTCCAAAAAAAGATATACTGCCAAAAACAGTGTATGTTTATAGGAATTCAACAAAGGAATTTTTAGGACAATTTCAAAAAGTTGCGGAAGCTGAAAAAGCGTTAAAACTTCCGGACAATACAATTTCAAATTACGTTAGAAAGGAAATACCAATGTATAAACGTGATTTGTTGTTCCTGTATCATAGACTTGAAAATGAAAAGATAATATAATAAACTCGAAACGTCCTGAGTGTCAAAGTCGTTAAGGCACTCAATTTAGTTAAACTTTGCAAATCGATGTTGGAGATAGCTGGAAGGCTATCTCCATTTTTTTTATATAACACAATTATCATCAAATTGAGCAATGTCTTTGTTACTTGTTAAGAAATGAACATATGTGGCAATGGTGTTTGCTGAACGACCCATCATTTGAGCCAATCCTGATACTGTAGCACCCGGTGAATATAGATAATTTGATGCACGACTATGACGTGATGTGTACATCACAACCCTATCAGCTTCAACTGTAGGCTCATTCTGACCATACATCAAGTTATCTCTTACAATTTCTTCGTTAATGGCTCTAAAAGCCTCTCTGACAGCCACATTCGCCTTCTTTGCTATGTGGTGAGAATGGCTACATAATTCCTTGTCTGTAATACCTTCGTGATATTTTATAACAGGATATACATACTCCTTCGCAAGCCCTAAAAAATGGTCAATCGCAATCATTGAAAATATGTCACGTTTTACCAAGTATATTACCTCCCTATCAGTCTTTTTTCTACGGAACGATACCTTCCAATAATCCTGTCCATTTACATACTCACGTTTAAAATTTGAAGTCTTCAATAATGCAATATCTACCGGTGCAGCACCACCCAACTTATAACATATCAGAAACCACAATATGCCCCACTCAGGCGTATTACGAGAGTGCAGCCTATCAAACATACCCTCCTTATATTTAAACGTCTCTCCGTTGATTTCTATGCATTTATTTAACAGGTAATCTTTCAACCTTTTCATATGGCTTTCTGTCAAAAAATAATCCCTATGTATTTCCTTATACTTTGTGGTATATTTGAATTCTCTGAATGGATAGCCTGACGCATCAGCGATGCCTTTTGAAATCGCATAATTCCAAGTTGCAGCAATGCAAGCCAAAAGCCTTTTAATGGTGTTTATCTTGATACCTGTCCTTTCCATCCACGATGCAAAATCTTTTACAACTGCAAGGGTTAATTCATCAATTATAAAGTTCTTTCTTCCAATGAATTCACATAGTTTTCTATATGTATACAGGTAGCCCCTATATGTTCCATTTCTAAGTCTTCTTTCAGCGATTAAACGCTCACATAAAGCCCAAAATGATGCATCATGCGTAACGCTTAATTCAACCTTGCAATTCTCAAGTAGCATAGCAGGCGTATAACGTCTTCCATCCACCTCATATGCATTCTTTTTATCAATTACCCTTTGCTTAATATCGCTAAGCATTTTATTCAATACCGGGGCATTGGGACACGATGACTTAATAACCTCCCTCTTCTTATCCCAATGCCTTTCCAAACAAGAAATACCGGTAGATACTTCAGCTCTACCTGAAAAACACACCACAATATAAATTGGGTATTCTCCTGCCTTGTTCTTACGATTCAATTTCTGAACCAAACGAATACTTGCACTGCTAATCTTTGCCATAACTTATTTTTTTGCAAAGATAAACAAAATCCTGAGAATTGATTTCAAATTAACATTTTTTATGTCTCATTATATGCCTCACTTTAAAGTGGTTTGTCTCACTTAAATATTTAAAACCCCCCTAAAAATGCTATATTTTATATGTGGTCGGGGTACAGAACGAACCTAACCAGTGAAAGACTAACACACTGAAAAACAACACTTTACCAACGCAAAAATAAAAAATGTCTCACGTTAGCACGCATTTTTGGATGTGTGTTGATATTTATAGACAACTAAAAATAATAATTTATGGGAAATTTAAAAAGTGGAAAACCATCCAAACCTGTATATGTATACGATTTGGATTTGAATCTTCAGGGTCTTTATCCCTCTACAGCACAATGTGCAAGAACTTTAAATCTATCTCAGGGTAATATTTCAAATTGTTGCAATGGAAGTCTTGATACTTATAAGAATCTCATCTTTTCATTCATTCCTTTAAATGATGAATTAGACAGGATTTTTGTTCTTCAAGATGGAGAGTGGAAACACGATAGAAGGCTTGAACAAATTAATAAGGCTGTACATAAGTATTATCAAAAGGATGTTGCTGCTGGTAGACAACGTGCGAGAAAATATTATGAAAATCGAAAAGCAAAGAAAAATGGAGAACAAAACACCTGATTGTCAAGTCTTCATAAACCACGTTGGAAGCCACTATAAAGAAATCGAAACCAAATTAAAAATGTTATCAGGTAGAAATCATCAACCTTTCGATAAAGACGCATATCAGGAGGTGATAATAAAATGTTACAAAAGAATTCAGAACAAAGGAACATTAAACGATAAGACACCTTATGGCATTGAGAGTTATTTAATTAAATCCTATTTCAATTATTTAATTGACATCAAAAGGTCAGCAGAAAAACAGAAACGTGACCTCAACTATAATTCAGATAATATACAGGATTTGTACGAAGAATTCTATAACGCAACAAATGATACGGCACGCTCAAAAATTGCAAGTGACCTTTTCAAAGATTTCTCAATCCTGTATATCTTAACAAAGGTCGAAGATAATTTTGATGGCGAGAGTTTTTATCTGTTTCGTTTAAAACACCTGTGCGAAATGACATATAAACAGGTCTATGAAAAAACAAAAATCAAAGGAGCAAGACAAAAGATACTTGAGGTAAAAGCTTGGGTTCAGGATAATGTAGCGAAAGAAGACATCAAAAAGGCTTTTAACGCTGTTTATGGAGAATTATTATGATTAAATTAATTGAATTTGCATTGATTTTGGGTATTTTCCTACCGGTTAAATACCTGACATATTGGCTAACTGAGGTGAAAGGATTACCTGAGTGGTTAAATTACAAGCCTTGGATATGCAACCTGTGTTTAACATTTTGGAGCTTACTTGGCATATATATTGCAATTGGCGTGAGTTTCTCGTGTTTAATAACAGGAATAGGAGGTATAATATTTGCAATTTTAAATGCAATTGCAATGTGGGTACATCAAAAAAATAATACTGTAAGTTTAGAAGATTATGATAAGTGAGACTGATAGAGAGAAGATTAGAAAATTTGAAGAAATTAAAAACAAAGGAATGTATGCGTCTGGTGTTGAAGTAACTGAAGTATATAACAGAGTTTTAAATAAAAGATTGCCTTCAACAAATTGCGGAAGCTGCATAAGACAGCGTGTTCAAGAAATGGTAAACGCTTTAAATAAAGAGGAAGAACAAGAGCGAAAAGCAGAGGAAGAGTTTAAGAAACTTGAGGAACAAAATAAACCTGAAACAAAGGTAACAAAGAAAAAGAAATAAACTATGCCATTGGGAAAAAGTCATTCATATCCAACGTTTGAACAACGACTAGCTAACAAGGAAAGCAAGCATCATGAACGTGAATGGCTAAAGGCTGATGACTTAGTTAGTAACGTGTTCGTTGATATTTCAAATGGAATTACAAAATCTGAAATAATGGAAAAACTCACCAAAGGAGTTTATCCTGAAATGAAAAAAGGTTTGTCAGTTCCTGCTGCATCAACGTATCTACGTGCAGCGTATGATAGATTAAGATACGATTTCGATTTAAAAAAGGATGATTTACTGGCTGACCTTTATGGCAAATTATCAACCATATATCAGGATGCAATAAAGATTGGTGATAGAAGCTCAGCACTTCAAGCTGTGGATAAAATAATGAAACTAACTGGTGTTGCAGCAGATAAACCACAAACAGCCATTCAAATTAATTCAGATACTGAAAATGGAATCACAATAAACTTCGGATTCCAAGAGACAAATGAAGATTAATTTTAATATAAACCTTACAAAAAAACAACAGGAAGCATATAATATACTACACGACAAAGATACACAATTCCTTGTCGCAAGATGGTCACGTCAGTGCGGAAAAACAGTATTCGCTGAAATAATGATGATTGAATACCTGTGCAGACAAAACACATTCAACGCATATATATCTCCAACATATTCACAAGGAAAAAAGGTTTATTCAGAATTAGTTACTCTTCTCCAATCAACAGGTATTATAGCAAAAGCAAATGCCTCAGATTTGAAAATCGAAACCATATATGGGTCAACACTAAAATTCTTTACAATGGAATCACCTGTCTCAATTCGTGGTAATACAATATCAGGATTATTGGTTCTCGATGAGGCAGCATTCTTTCCAACAGAATTATCAGACGGACAAGACCCTTATTATAACGTAATATTCCCAATTATAAAGGCACGAAAGCCAAAGGTATTGGTTATTTCAACACCAAACGGAAAACAAGGAATGTTCTATGACCTGTATCTGAAAGCATTAAATGAAGCAAAAGGATATAAGGAAATATCAGCGACAATTTACGATGATGAATTAATTTCAAAAGAAGAAATTGAAGAATTAAAAAAGACTTATCCACCTTTAGCATTTGCTCAGGAGTTTGAAGTTGAATTTTTATCAAACGCATTAACAGTATTTCCAAATTTTGAAACGTGTTTTGATGGAAAATATAATAAGGGAAAGTGTTGGTGTGGAATTGACCCATCATCAGTAGGTACTGATAATACAATTGTTACATTCATATCTGATAATAATCAGGTAAAACAATTTAAAATTGATGGAGAGTTAGATAGCAAATATGCGCAAATATCACGCCTTATAAATGAATTCAGTCCTGTAGCAACATATATTGAAAACAACAGTATTGGCTCAGTGATGGCAAATGAGATTAAGAAGAAATTAACTAGGAAAAGTAATTTCTATGAATTCACAACCACAAACGAAACAAAGAAACAATATATCTCACTTCTTGCTGTGGCTATTGCAAATAATGAGATACATTTCGAGGTTGATAATAGACTTCTATACTCCGAACTTGCAACATTTACCTTCAAACTCACAAAGACAGGTAATATAGCATACGCAGCAAAAGATGGTTATCACGATGATACTGTAACATCATTAGGAATTGCAATGCAGTGTAAGGAAGATTTCAAATATACAGGAAAAAATAATACATTTATACCAACAGCGATTAAAATAATTAGATAATATATGGAAGACAATATAATTGATTACGGAGTGTGGACTTGTCCAAAATCGTGGGATGACATAACCCTTAAAAAATATCAGGATATTGAAATATTCTATGAAGGAAAGGACAAACACGATGTCAGAGATATAATACACATTCTATGCGATAAAACACCTGATGAGGTTAATGCTTTACCACTTGAGTTTCTTGATGAAATAATGGAGAATATGCTTTTCTTAAATGAAGCACCAAAGATTGAAAAACCTTCAAACATTATTGAAATTGATAAGGAGAAATATCAGGTAAATATAATGGAAAAGCTCAAAACAGGTGAATGGGTTGCGTTTGATACTGTATTAAAAAACGATAGACATAATTATGCTGCAATGTTGGCAATATTATGCAGAAAAGAAGGAGAGATGTTTGATTCAAAATTTGAAGCAGAAATATTTGAGGACAGGGTTAAATTATTTGAAAAACAACCAATAACAAAGATATTACCAATCATAACTTTTTTTTTAACTTGTTGGCTGACGTTAGAGAAACATTCTCAGTTGTATACTCAGGTGGAGGCAGTCGCAAACCACATTCTCAACAATATAGAGACTTCGGAGAAGCTTGGGGCTTTCAAAAAACGTTATTTGAAATGGCGGGTGAAAAAATTGATAAAATCAATCAAACAAAACAAGAATACCTCACAGACTTCCTCACACTCCTTACGTTCCTTATCCAGAAAGGTGAAATGGAAGAACAAGAAGAGAAATTTCAAGAAAATTTAAGAAAGGCGAAGAGGGGAAGATAGTTATGTAGCAAAATAAAAAAGGGTTACAGTGGAATATAACTCCATATGTAACCCTTATATGTTTTGAGTCTTCCGTAGTGCGCAGCACAAGCCCAAATATTTGATAGTAAATACCCTGTGCTTTTTGCTGCTTCATTAATTGACTCGTATAATCCTATTAGCTCTTTTGTTTTTGAATCATATTGATAAATTCTTTTCTTTTTTTGGCTTTGAGCTTTTATCATTCTATTTTTTGCAATTTCAAAATTACTGTTTTCTTCATGTGTACACCAACGAAGGTTTTCAACTCTATTATCCTGTCTATCGCCATTAATATGGTCAACACAAGGTTTATTATCAGGGTTAGGGATAAAAGTTTCAGCAACTAATCTGTGAATAAGTAATGCTTTACTATTTCTTCCAAGTCTCACAAATAGATAACTATTTGGATATTTGCCTCCTTTTAGAATTTTGTCTGTAATTTTAGAGTAAACCCTGCCATTAGATGATACTTTGTAGTTTTCATTAATATCTTTCCAAATTTCTTCCATAATTAATATGTTTAATTAAATCTATAGTAAAATTTCGTGTTTACTTTAGTATTAGATAATACAAATATACAATAATTTTTTGTAAAACAAAAATAATATGTACTATAAAGATATAGTTGATTCGCTTATAAACGTTTTAAGCCGTTTTAAAGGTATAAATTATGTAAGATACGACGGAGAAGATTTGATAAATCAGCAAGCAAATAACAAAACTTTAAACGCTTGGATTGATAATATAAGCCATTCTCAGTATAATCTCACAACAAACATAAATAAGATTGAGTTTCAAGTGTATATTCTTGGCTTTGCAACAGGAACATCAGGTAACACAGTATTAGACGTTCAAGATGAATGCTATAATGCTGCTGTTAACTTCTTAACCTATGTTGATAATAGCCCTGAATTCAATGGTATTATATCTCTATATGATTGGTCAATTTTAACCCTTGATAGATTTACAGCAGATGCAAATGCGGGTGTTAAAATATCAGTTGTTATGAATGTGGTATCACCAATTAACCTTTGCGAATATGAAGATTGGTTCAATGATACTCCATACACGCCTGACCCTGATACTCCAATTGATGTTCCAACTGAAAGTGTACCTGATGATTTGGATATAAAGGCAATAAAATTACCAAGAAATAAAATCTGTTAATTATGGATATAAAGACAGCTATGATGGAATTGGCAGAGGCTGTTAAACGCATATTGAATGATAGAATTTCAAAATATGGTATAAATCCAAAGACAGGGCAGAATACTCTTGAAGGCTCTGAACTACAGAAATCAATACAGGTAAAAGTAATAAATGAAGGTATTGAACTTCAAATGGCTTCATATGCAGAACATATTGCTTATGGTTGGCATCGCAGTCATAGATTTGAAGGAACAATGAATCAGTTTGTGAAGAATGTTGATGATTGGGTAAGAAGAAAGGGTATCAGACTAGGTGATTTGAAACAGTCTCAGATTGTGTGGGTAATCATAAAGAATATATTCGATAAAGGGTTAGCCGCAAGACCTTTCATTATATTTGATGAAGATGGAGATTTAACAAAGATGTTACCTGAACTCAATGAATATATTGATACATGGTTCAATCATCTTTATGACGCAATAACAGCAGATTTAGATAATTACTTTAACGATTAAAAAACTATGGCACTAAACTTTAATGGAATTGCAGCAGAGGATGCAAAGGATTTAATATGTCTATCTGACGTTCCAAATATATTAAGTTTGGAAGATAATGCTGGTGGAACAAAGGGTATATTCCGTTTCATTATTAAAGATGGATTATATGCAGCCACAACAGGCACATCTCAATGGTGGATTTCATTCTTGGGAGAAACAGTATCAAACGTAATGAACCCTGAGGATGCAATTAATAAGAACTTCTATATATCTCAGGATAAACATTCAACAGCAGCATCTTTATGCAAGGCACTTAGAAATTGTCCTTCAATTGCTGCAAAGTTTCAAATATATCTTGATGATAATGTAAGTCTATATGGACATCTTGTGTGGCTAAAGGCACGAGAGATTGGAAAGGCTTGGAATAACTTGCCTGATGATTTATCGTATACACCGGGATTGATGTCAACTTATATTGGCTATGCTGGTACAAATGGAACAACATATACACCATATTATAATTCAAAAATAGACGTTGACGTATATGTAAATCAAGAATATGCCACAACAATGGAGAAGACGTTTACTGGTGAAAGATGTGCGTTTGACATAACACCTGTAATTAACACAATATCAAAAATTGGAAATACAGTACCATTTAAAATGTATATGACATATACAGATACATCAGGTACAACTCACGAAATTGCAACCATTCCTTCAGGCAGCAGCGATTATAACTACGCAAGTGTTGGATATATGGTTAACCAAGGGGAAAAATACTTGGTTAATGATGGTAGGATTGCAATGAATTATTCAAGAGGTGCATCAAGAAGTGGTGATGGAATTTCAAATAATACAATCCTGTATGTATATAATGAGTCAATCCCAATTGTAATATACAGAGGAAACTCAGGTGGTGGTTCATTTACAGTGAGATATTTGGATTCAGCATATCAAGAAATCACAGCACAAACAGTTACTTGGACAACTGGTGGAACATCAGACATTATGTATACCATTGAAGTTCCAATTAATAAGCAATACCTGACATCGAGCGTGTATTACATAGATGTTGATGGCCTTCAAGGACAAAGAATCAGGTATAATGTGATAAAGCCACTCCAAATGACAGAGCATTGTCAGAGAATATACTTTAGAAACTCATATGGTGGCATATCATTCTTCGATTTTACCGGTGCAAAGAGTGAAACAAGAGACTTTGAACTTCAAACCTATAACAAAAATAACTTCGATTACTACACAAGTGATGTTAATGAGAGGGAAATGCTGTATGATAACGATACAAAGTACACATATACCCTTAAATCTCACTTAATCGAAGGTGATGCTAGGTGGATATTCAACGATATGGCTCAATCTCCGTATCTTTGGACTGAAATCAATGGTCAAACATATTCAATTATCCTTGATTCTATCTCAGTTGAAGAGGTATCAACTGGTAATAACATATATGAAGCCACAATAAAATATCATTTAAGTCAAAAACCATCTAATTAACATGATATATAAGTACCACACGATAGATTTGTATGTAAATGGGCATAAATTGGATATTGAATCTGATGATAGTTTAAACATCAGGTTCAATAGCGTGCTCATGGATGTAGAAAAAATCGAATCAGAACAAGGAGAATATTCATTTGAGTTCGATATACCTGCAACAAGGAATAACAACAAGATATTTGACTTTGCAAACACATTATCTGTATTAAATAAGTACCATAAGCGTTATGATGCTGTTGTTTATGCTGATTCAACACCAGTATTTACAGGCACACTTGTTATAAACTCCTATAAGGACAAGAAATATTCTTGTAACCTTGTTCAAACAAAGACATATTCACTTGATGAGATATTTTCAAACCTCAATTTGTCACAAATTCCTTGGTATATACCATTCTCAGGTGTGACTAGTATCAATGAATATAATGCCAATTCAAATGAGGTTAAATTCCCATTGGTTAGTTATGGTGTATTTCAAAAAAGCCCTGAAAGCAGTGATGAAGTAGGCAATACATATACCAATAAATTCTTGATTGATAAGTATAATAAGTGGTATGTGGAGAGTTTTGCACCAAGTTTAAATATGTTGGAAACAATTAGGAAAGCATTCGAGTGGAAAGGATATAATGTCCAGGGTGATGCATTTTCTGATTATACTCTAAATAAAATATATATGAGTTGCAATCTCGATTCTGACCAGTCACCAACATATAACTTAGGTAATCCTGTATTTGGAAAGGTAGATATTGATATATCATTCAATTCACAGAATAAGACAGGATATGAGCAAGAACTTGATTTCCCTTATTTTAGAGTTCAATCTCTAACTGAAACAGAATATAACTGGTCAGCAGTTGATGTATTCGATATGTTATCACTTGGTAATGTAACTTCTAATCAATCTCCAAGTTATATGTATCAGCCAAATGAGCATCTTATTGTTATACCGGCTGATGGTTTCTATAAAATCACTTTAACAGCTTCAACAACACTTAATCAGGCAGGCGATGTATCAGCAACAACTTGGACAAGAAGTGGCTCAGATTTGGAACAAATTGAAACAACAGAAGCTGTAAATCTTGAAACATCAACACCTGTAGAAATTCAATTGGTTAGAAATTATACGGATAATATCGAATTGATTAAGGGAAAGTGGAATATTGAATATGGTAATGGTAATCCTACCAGTACACCAACCACTTGGATAACTTGTTTCCCTCATGAAGACCCTTACAATGCTCGTATACCAACTGAAAAGAATGACCTATCTTGGGTAAATAAATCAAGAATGGGAGGTCGTAGAAACTCTGATTCAGCACCGGATAATACAACAAATGAAAGTGGTTCAACATCTGATACATCAGCATCAGGTAATTTCTCAGGTAGAAGAGGCGGAACAAGAGGAGGAACAATTGATAGAGATGGTGGTGGACGTAGATGGTCTGAATCAATGTATGGTTATGTATATCCTGATGACTATAGATTAATGATGTATGACCAAGCTGTATCAGATTCATTTATTTGTGGTATATCTTCATTCTACTCAGGTACTTGCGCTGTAATGAGAAACGGTTATTCTTGGAGCAGAAGTTATAATGCGAAACAAGACTCATTCTATAAAGAAGATGGCTATAATATGGCTTATAGACCTGAAGGAAGTTCAGCAATCACAGAGTCAGCTACAACATATAATAAGAACACATATATTGATTCTCCAAACGTACAATATTCAAAAGCCAACAAGACAATGACTGGTAGCCTTTCTTGTATGGTATGGCTTAATAAAAACGATGTTATAAGTCTCAATGAGGTTCACAGAACCATATATTATAATTCAGGTATGACAAAATATAGTTATGCAACTGAAACAAACGCACATTTAACAATTGAAGCAGCATCGCCTTATAATATGACAGCCCTTAAAGAAAGAGAGTTTGGATATTCAAGCGTAACAGAGTTTGATACTGATTTACGCCTTTCAAATTTCTTAAACTCAGGTACATCAATTACAGCATTCATTGAAAGCGTTACAAATGCATTTAACCTTCAATTGATACAAAATGGTAATAATATCAGAATTGATAAACGACAGAAATACAACCAAGGAGAAACTGGTATTGTGGATATTGATGATAGGTTTGCAACAGATGATGCTGAAAGTGAACGTATAAATTATCCAAAGAGTATGTCAGTTCAATATAAGATAGATACTGAGGAATGGGGATTTGAACAGACAGTACCGCCTGATAAACTTGAAGAACCTGATTGGGCAAAGTATGGAGACTCAGGATTTACCAAGATAATGCTTAATGATGATAATTATGTAACCGAGGAAAATAATATTCAAACGAACTTTAGTTATACATACTATGATGATTTCACTTGGACAAAGGTGGATACTGGGCACACAGAAGATACAGGTATAACAACTACATTGACAATACCTGTGATTTCAAAAAATACATATATGATTGATGGTTATGATTACGATGAGGCGATGAAACACGATGGATATTCTCTTACTCAGAGATTATGGTTTGAACCAGTTCAACAGCCATATGTTGACCCTCAAATGCACAGCCTACCAACGTTTGTTTATACTGACACTTATCCACAAGAGAAAGTAGATATATATACGCCATTGAATCAAAGGAATTTCATTAACCTGTCATATAAGGTAGAAGAGGAAAGTTTGCTTGATTATTTCAATATCAGACCATATCTTTCAAGTAACTATGTGTATGTTGATGTTTATTTGAGTCCACAAGAATATGATTTATTGAAAAATGGTGGCAAAGTGAGATTTGATTCCGATTTGTATGATGTTGTTTCACTGGAAGGCTATGATGCAACCGGCAACAACCTTACAACAATTAAAATGATAAAGAGGGTATAGCAACCCTCTTTTTTCGTGTTATATAAAATATTACAGCAATGGCAGGAATTAAAACCTATCAAATAAAAATAGATGGCATTGATAAATCAATCGATGCTGTTAAGAGTCTGGAGAAAGAGTTATTCAATCTTGAACAGAGAATAGCAGCAGTAAGCAAACAAGCTGTTAACATTAAATCTTCAGGTGGTGGCAATGGTGGAGGTTCTACAAAGACTTCCAATGCATCTTCATTGTCTGAAGAGGAAAAGCTTGAGAAACAAATATTGCAGACTGAGGCTAAGAGAGAGGCTTATAGCAAGGAAATATATCAGAATTATTTAGCAGCAAAGGAGCAATTGAGTGAAACAGTTAAAGACCAAAAACAATTGGCTGCTGCTGAGAGGTTATCAGCTGGTGCATACTCTAATACGATGAAGGGTATGAAGCAAGAACTTGCTGATATAAAGGAAGTCATGCAAACTGTTGACCTAGGTGACTCTGACCAATTTGATAAACTTACCCAAAGAGCCAATGAACTTAATGAAAAATTAAAGGAGATTGAAGCCACTTATGGCCAGTTCGGTCGTAATGTTGGTAATTATGAATCTGCTTTCAATGGTTTAGATAAATTAGTCATTAAGGTTGGTAATGTAGATAGAGAGTTTAATAGCGCAAGGGAAGCGTCAAAAACCCTGAAGAATGAACTTTATGCTCTTGAAATACAGGGTAAATCAGACACCAAGGAAGCTGATAATTTAAGACAGGCTTTATATAAGCTTCAATCTGCAATGAATGATGCTACAAAATCTTCAAGAGCAATGGATACTGCTATGGATTGGATGGAATCATTCACTTCAATGGCTACTGTTGGCAGAGGATTTTCTGCATTCTTTGGCTTGGACTCTACTGAAATTACTAAAAGTATTCAAGAACTAGTTGCTTTACAGGGTGCGCTTAAGGGTATTGAGAACATCCGTAAGCAAATGGAGACCAAAGAAGGTATTGGTAAGATTCTTGGAAAGGGGTTTGATAAGATTGACACTTGGATAATTAAACTTCAAGAATTTAATACAAAACTTTTTGGTACAGGTAAAGCTGCAAAAGCAGCAGAAATTGGCATTAAAGGCTTTGGGTTGGCTATTAAAACAATTGTATCAGCTGGTATATATTTTGTGCTAAATGAGATTATATCATTACTTCAAAAGGGTGTAGCGGCTCTAAAAGATTGGGCTGCTGGTAATGCCGACCTTGTAACAGCAGAAGGACAATTGAAAGCGTCATTAGAAGCAACTAATAATAGTCTTGAAAGACAACTTCAGATTAATGGTCAATTATATGATAAGAATCAAATAAGCCTTCTTGAAAAGAAGATTGCTGATGAAAAGGCATATGCAAAAGCGCTTGCTGAGGCTAATGAAGAATTAAAAAATAGGATGAATTTAAATCCTAGTAATTCAACATTTGCTGATTATGCTACAGGCAGAAAAACAGAAAAGGATATATATGCATCAGGTACAGATTCTTTTGGCAACTTCTTGGGAATGAATGGTGATAAAGGTGTCACAACATTTGGAGGTTTTAAAGAGGCTATTAAAGATGAAGAAGACTTAATAAAGCGTTATAATGAGTTATCAAAGGCTGTTGCTGCAAATACAGGTCTTGTAATGAAAAACGCTAAAGGTCTTGATATTTGCCATTTGTCAGCATCAGATGCGAAAGACGAATTAAATCACCTTGAACAAATAATGGGTGGTAGCCTTGTTCGTGCAATGCAGCAGTTTGATATATCAACAGAGGAAGGTAGAAAGGGCTTACAGGACTTTGTAAATGGTATACAGAATTCAAATAGTACCATATATAAGTCAGTATTACTTAAACTACCTGAGATTGTTTCAAATGAGAAGGGTCAATTAGGCACAGCATTACAAGGATGGCTTGATATTATAATGCAGTTTGTAAATAATGCAAACGCTGCATTCTCAGCAATAGATTTCGAGAATTATGTAAATAATATCCTTGATTCTGCTGATGAGACTGGTAAACGTCTTGCTGAAAAGCAGAAAAAACAATTAACTGATAGATATAACCTTCTCTCAAAAGAGGAACAGAAGAAAGAAAAGGAAAACTATGAGAAGGGTCTTGCTGCAATTGATAAGATGCAAGCAAAGAAAAATCAGAAATTAGTTAATGCTGAGAAGAAGACACAGAAGGATATTGACAAAGTTAACAAGGAGATTGAAGACCTGAAACTTCAAAGAATGAAGGAAGGTTGGGAGAAGGAAAAGAAACAACTTGAAAACGAACGTCAAGCAAAACTTAAGGAAGCACTCACAACAGGTATTAAGGTTAAAGAACTTCAAGATGAAATCAATAAGACATACGATAAGAAATTAAAAGATGCCGAAGCTGATTTCAAAAAACGTGAGGCTCAAGCATATGCTGAAACTTGGGAACAAATATATCGTTCAACTGATGAAAGGGTTAGAATGCACCTGGATAATGAGTTGATGCAATATGAAACTGAATTGAAGAAATATAAAGAAATTGCAACAAATTTCTTTAGAACAGAGTTTTCTTCATATGGTGGAATACAATTCAATACATCAGTTAAGGATTCTCAAAAGATAAGACTTGGGTTTGGAAATTCTGTAGAGAATTCAAATAATGGTGATATATGGCTCGAAGACCAAAAAAAGAAAGCAAAAGAATATATCAAACTTGCTGATGAAGTTAAGACATCATTTGGCGGCGCATATTGGGTGGCTGAAAAAGCATTGAACGATTGGCTTGCAGCAAATCAGACTACTGAAGAAGAAATGGAAAAACTTGTTGATGTTCAAATTCTCAGAGCCAATGATTTCAATAAGTCAATTGATAAGATATATAATGCAAGAATAAATCAAGTACGTCTTTATTATGATAAAATTGAAGAACTTGAAAAATTACATGCTGACAGGTCTTATGAAAATGAAATTGAACTTCTGAAGAATGAGACAAATGCTGCAAAGAGAGAGGAAACCAGTCGTTATGCTTCTCAAATGTCAAGACTCCAAGAAAACTTTAATAATGGTTTAATTGCTGAAAAAGAATATCAGGAAGCAAGGGTTAGAATAACTGATGAATGGTCTCAGAATCTTATAACCATTGGTGAAAAATATGATGCTGAATCTGAACGTCTTGAACAAGAACATCAGGATAGACTTAAGGAAATTACAGCGGAAGGTTTCAGAGGTAGAATACAGGAATTTAGAGACGCTTACGCTGCAATGTCAAATATACAGGCTCGCCAACCACAAACTGATAAAGCAGGCTTCGGATTGGTTAATATCTCAGCCACAAGAAAGAACTATAAGGATGCACTTAATGCATTTGAGAGTTTAAGCAGAGATGTTCAAAAGGAAAGAGAAAATCTTGATGAAGCTTTCAATAAGCTATCTGAAAAGGATAAACAATTATTCTATGATGATTATCAGCAATCAAAACGAGAACTTGACCAAATAGGACAGGATGCCGTTGATGCTGCTTTAGAAACACAGAAAAAACTTGATAATGTAATTGGAGAATTTATACAATCAGCTAATCAATATTTCCAATTTGCAATGCAAGGCTTCCAACAAATAATGCAAGCACTCTGGTCAGCAGAAGATGTAGCCTTCGACAAGGAACAAGATGCAATTAATAAGGAGAACGAAAGACTTCAAAAGGCTCTTGATAAGAACGAGGAAATTCTTCAAAGACATACAAATAATGTGAATGACATTGAAGATGAATTATCCAGTGCACGTGGAGATAGACGTCAACACCTTATTGACCAGTTAAATGCTGAAACTGAGGCTCAACGTGAAGCGGCACAAGAGAAGAAGAGAATTGAAAAGGAACAGGAAGCACAGCAAAGAAAGCAGGATGCACTGGACAAGAAACGTAAGGAAGCACAATATAAACGTGACCTTGCAAATATTCTTGTAAGTGGAGCAATGGCAGCAGTTAACGCTTATGCAACCAAGCCATTCGTACCAGTAGGTCTTACAATGGGTTCTCTTGCTCTCGCATTGACAGCAGCACAATATGCAATTGCAAAATCTGCAAAACCTTATGCACATGGTGGACAACTTGATGGTGGTGTTGCTGATGGCCCACGACATTCTCAAGGTGGAATTAAAGTCCTAGGTGGACGTGCTGAAATTGAAGGTGGTGAATTTATCACGAACCGCACTAGTACAGCAAAGAACATTGACCTACTTGAGTACGTGAATAGTCAAAAACGTAAGGTTGATATAAATGACCTTATTGATTTCTATTCATCAGGTAGACCAAAGAAGGTTGTTCAATCCATTAGAGGAAGATTTGCTGAAGGAGGTAATTTACCAACACTTAGAAATGATATTGAAATAAATGATAGGTTGGTAAGTGCATTTGAAGATTATGCTAGGACACCTAATGTTGTTCAAGTAGTTGATATAATCGACAGGACAAAAAAGGTAAATAACGTGAAGGTATTAGCAGGTCTTTCTGAATAATTTTAAGGGTTACAATGGAACATAACTCCATATGTAACCCTTATATTTTTCTAATTTACTATTGCAGCATTCATTAATATGACTTTGGCAATATTCAAGTTCTTTTGCTGCTTTTACAGCAGATTCCCATATATTAACAAGTTTACCTTTAATAGTATATTGGTATACTTGCATTTGTCTTTCTTCATGATGTAATTTGTCGTGTTCTTTTTTACTAAGCCATAATAGGTTTTCTATATGATTATTTTCAGGGTTATGGTCAATATGATGTACAACATCATAATTATTCGGATTTGGAATGAACAATTGCGCTATTATTTTATGTACCATACATTGTTTTCTTCTAATTCTTATCTGTAAATGGCCATTTGTGCATTTATAAGGGCTTAATATTTTTTCCGATTTTGTATTTTTTATCCTACCCCAATCACTACCTTGATATAATCCATTTGTTTGTGGTATATCTCGCCATTCTTCTATTAATTTACTCATGTTTTGTGTGTTTTCTACAAATATACAAGAAATAATTGGAAAAAAGAAATTATCGTGTTTATAAAAAGGAAAAATAAAATGGCAAACACATGGAGAGAGACAGGAATTAGAGAAAAATTCCAACTCATTAATGGTACTGTATTGATTGCAGCAGCAATTGTCTTGTATTTTTTGGCTTTTATACTTACAATGACAATTGGTTTTGAAATAATATCAGCAGGAGCAACACTTCTTGCTACTGGACTTAGTTTATTTGGCATTACATCATTTGTAAAGAACCAAATGGTTGAATTTGAGACAAAAATGAATTCAAGACTAAAGAAACTTGAAAATGATGAACGAGAAGAAAATACATAATATACTGATGATTATAGCTCTTTGTCTTATGACATTGAGCTTTTTCACTGTATATTTTCAAAATAAAGCACCTAAAATAATTGAAAAACGTGACACAACCATCATTCGAGACACTGTATGGCGTGACACAACAATTTTTGAAAAGCAACTTGTTCCAAAAGAAGTAATTAAACAAAAAATAGATACAGTATATACAGAAAAAGGCGATACACTCCACTTTGTGACTGAATCAAAGGTATTTGAAAAACGCATTCTAAGCGCAAAAGATACTTGTGACTTGAAGATATATACCACAGGCATAAATACCTCGTTAGACAGCCTTAAATGGCGCTTAAAGACGTATAATGTAAACACACAGGAGATTGTTGAAATAACCAAGTATGAGGAAAAGAAGAAAAGGATAGGTATTGGCCCAACTGTAACGTTTGGTTATGACCCGTTAAGAAAAGAATGGGGTTGTTTGATAGGAGTTGGAGTTACTTTAAATTTTTAAAAACTATGGGAAAAATGATGTATAGAAACATAGATTGCAAATATCCAATTGAAATTGAAAGAAATGAGATATATCCTGCAATATATGAGTATATATTGCCTGAAGATTATTTTTTTGAATGCCAAGGAAACAATTATGGCAATAGAATATATGCTAGGGAAATAACTGACAATTTTTATATAGTGAGAAGGAAAAATGAGGATAACATTAATCAGGATAGCGAATAAACCAACCTACACCATTGGAAAACTTTATATTGATGGTGTTTATTTTTGCGATGTACTTGAGGATGTAGACAGGGGTTTGGATGATTCAATGGAAGAGAAGGAAATAAAGACAAAAAAGATTAAAGGGCAAACTGCAATACCAACAGGCATATATACAGTTAAAATAACCTATTCTCCAAAGTATAAGAAATTGATGCCACTCATTGAGAACGTTAAAGGTTATCAAGGAATTAGAATACACTCAGGTAATACACACAAAGATACTGAAGGATGCCTTTTGGTTGGAAAGAATAAGGAGGTTGGAAAGGTATTGGAATCAAGAAAAACATACAACGCATTGTATAAAATACTATCAGAAACAAAGGAGCATATAATCATTGACATTCAGAGAAAGTACAAGGTTTAGGACGTAAATTGTCCTAAACCATTCCTATTGCGTTTAACTGCATTGATTTTTTGAGCTATAGATAGATTTGCTTTTGCTATTGATGTATTTAAATTTTCAAATTGGGTACACCATCTTAAATTCCATACGTAATTACAAAATCTAATGCCATTTATGTGGTCAATATAAGGTTTATTATCAGGATTTGGAATGAAAGCTTTTGCAACAAGTCTGTGTACTTTTTCCGTTTTATGTTTTCCGTTCTTTTTTAAATTAACCATTTCATAGCAATCTTTATCAAGGCATGTGCTTTTTATTTCAGATTTAAAATAACGTTTGAAAAATGTGTTTGTTAATTTACTATAACATTCAACAACTCTATCAAGGCTTTTCACTCTACCCCAATCACTTACTTCATAAAGACCCTCATAGCCAACAACAGGTCTCCATTCTTCGATACTTCTACTCATATTAGTATGTTTAAAATAAAAAGTTTAACAATTTCGTGTTTAACATAGAATTTGTTCAAATATACAATAATTTTACTTAAAAAAGAAATATTATGGCTAAAAAGCGTAAGAAATTTTTGGTAACTTCAAATTCGGAAGCATTTGCTTGCAGTTTGGTGACTTCTCCTGCGGTGGAAGAGACATTTGTAGCTTTTAAAGAGGATACACCAATTGTTGAGAAATTTGCTGATGATAAAAAACATATGATTACGGGAGTTGTAGCCATCCCAAACAAGCCAATTTATCGTAGAAATCCTGAAACAGGAGAGGAATATGATATTGTATTTTCAGCAGAAGCCATTGAATCAATGGCAAAAAAATATTTAAAAGACTACAGGCAACATGAGGTAACACTTCAGCATGAAGAAAATGCAGACGGAGTATATCTCGTTGAACAATGGATTAAAACCTCAATGGTCTATGATAAATCTATAGAAGTGGGTTTGTCAAGGGAATTACCTGTAGGTTCTTGGATACAAACATACTATGTTGATTCAATGGATGTATGGAATCGTATTCAAAATGGAGAGCTTCTTGGATTTAGTTTGGAGTGTATGCTTGGGTTAGAAGAATTTGAATCACAGATTAATAATATTAATAAAAATAATATGGAACTAAAAGTAGACGAAATGGGATTTTGGGCTAAAATGAAAGAAGTCCTTGCTGAAGCATTTTCAAAAAAAGAATCAGCAGAAATTGAAGAATTGGCTGCAAACAGTGGTTTTAGCAGCGTTGAAGATTACGAAAAGGAGGTTGAAGCAATTAAGGAAGAGTTAGCAGAGGAAACCCCTGCTGAGCCTGTAGCAGAACCAACACCTGCTCCTGAACCAACTCCTGAACCTGCTCCTGAAGAACCTAAGCCTGAACCAACACCTGAGCCTGAACCAAAGGTTGAAGAGCCAAAAGCAGAAGAGCCAAAGCCACAGCCTCAGGATAATCACTTGGAAGAGTTGGTTAATAGTTTGAAGGAAGAGATTGCTGCATTAAAGGAAATGAATACTGGTCTTCAAGAGAAGATTAAAGACCTTGGAAAACAGCCTTCAGCAGCACCTGTAAATACCAATGCTAAACCATCTACAGCTGATAACTATTCAGCGTGGAGAGAGAAGATGAGAAGTTATATTGGTTAACTTTTTTCAATTTCGTGTTTAATTTGAAAAACATAAAAAATAATAAAATAATTTACAAAAATTACATATTAATATGGCTAATTTTATAGATTTATCTGGTCTTACATATTGTGGAAAGGAAGCTCAGGAGATTTTCTCTAAGGACATCTACGATATTGATTTGAGACAGTATGGCATCACATACATGGATGGTGTGAAAGGTAAAATGAAGCTTTACACAGGTGAGATTGGTGATGCTTGGCAGTTATATACTTGTCCATTTACCCCAGCTGGTGCAGCTTCTCTTGCTGAAGCATTCATTGAGCCAGCAGCTATCAAAGTCAATCAGGAAAACTGTTATGACACATTCTGGAATACATTCTTGGTAGACCAAACTGAAATTTCTCTTCGTGGTGGAATCCCTCAGACATTTGGTGAGTGGTACTTCGCTAAGCTTCGTGCTAAGATGGCTAAGGAATATCAGGAGATTTTCTGGAAGGGTGATGAAGATTATTCAGGTGCAACAAAGGTTTATTTGAAGGCTGTTGATGGTATCGAGAAGAAACTTCACGAGAACAGTGGTGTTACTAAGGTTGCAGGTTCTGCAATTACTGTTGACAACGCTATTGCTCAGGTAGAAGCAGTTATCCTCAAGGGTATGGAAGTTGCTAATAACAACGAAGTTGACACTGAGGGTTACAAAGTATTTATGAACCACGCTGATGTTCGTGTTCTTGAAATCGCTCTTGGTAAACTTTGCTGCGGTAACAGCGTAAATGACCGCTTCAAGAACTTTGGTCGTGAAGATGGTAGAATCTACATCATGGGTTATGAAATTGTTCCAACAATGCAGTCTAAGAATACTATCATATTTGGCCCTGCACGTAACCTAGTATTAGGTTTCGATACATTCGATTCACACCTTGAGTATAAGCTCATTGATATGAGAGAGACAACTGGTGATAATATGTTCAGAGTATTGGCTATTTCTAACATTGCAGTTGGTATCATAATGCCTGAATTATTCGTATATGGTGAAGTTGAGTAATCTCATTTGTCTATCATATAATCCTAGATGTGGGTGGCTATCAAATGGGTAGCCCCCATAATTAAAAGAAAATAATTTAAAATTCAAATATATCAAAATATATGGCTAATTGTACTTTAAATAAAAATTTGCTTAGAAGTGATACCTGTGCTTATAGCTTACCTGAGGTAAAAGACATTTACGTTGCAAACTATGCATCTGTAACTGCTTCTTCAGTTAGCGATAATTGCGAAAGTGGTATTCAGTTGACAGCTATTTCAATGGCTAGTACTGCTGATACTTTCTATCACATCGAGCCTGCTAAGAACTCTGTATCATTTACAGATGAGCTAGTAGTTGAGGATAATGGTAACAAATATAGAACTCACACCATTACATTTACCATTTCTGGTAAGTATGACAAAGATATGGTTTGCCCTATCGATGCTCTTTCACTGGGTCGTTTCTTCGTTGTAGTTGTTACAGCAGACGGTGAGTGGTTAGCTCTTGGTCGTACAGCTGGTATGGAAGCAAGTGCTCAGTCAATCGCAGGTGGTGGTGACTCAAATGGTATCACTGTTACTTTAACAGCTAACGTTACTGAAACAGCAGTTCCATTGTCAGCCACAGCTATTGCAACTGTTAAGGGTGCTTAATCTTTAAGTAAGATACAAAAATTAAAGGAGTGATTAATTGTCACTCCTTTTTTTCTTTTTAATTATTGGTTTATCTTCAAGTTTCTCAAATGCTTCAGGGTCAATACCCAAATAAGTTTTTGTAATATGTCTACCTTCAGCATCATGCTCTTCTATCTGGTAGACCTTCCCATTTTCTTTTTTAATATATCGCATAATATCGTGTTTAGTTAAACACGTAAAAATGATTTCGAATTATAATTTAGATTGTGGATACCACAATTTTGAATTGAAAGACAAGATTTATCTTGTGCCTGATTATTCCATTAAAGTCATCTATACAGATGGCTATAATGAAGTCGTATTTCAGGGTGATTCATCTAATGTAACGCTTCTTGAAGGCCACGAAATCACGTTTCAAGAAGAGACATCATTTGATGAAAGATTTAAGTTTTCAAAAACACTTTCAATCAAAGTTAATGGATATAAGACGTTTAATGACCTTAATTACAGGTATTATGCGATAATTGAAACAAAGGATAGTGAATTCTACCTAGTTAACGTGGATTTCCCTTCTTTTGTCACACACACGTATACCTTAAACGCTAACACAAATGAGACTGAACTTGTATTTTCATCTCAATCTAACATTGCAACGCTCAAATTAACAAATTTTGAGCCAAATAATGTTAATACTTGCAATGAATATAGTACTCCAAAGGTTAAAAAATTCAAATTAACAGAATCTTGGGCTTCAAGTCTATCAACTTGGCAAAAATCATTGATTAATAAAGGAACATTCTCTGATATTGAGCCTTTACAGGATAGTATTAGCCTTACAGAAGAGTTCGATGGTGAGAAATATACTGTAACTCTTGGTTTTGATATACCAATGAGCTATTATAAGAACGACTGGCACCTTAAATTGCTTCAATTTGAAGAGAATAAGTACAGGGGTTATATATCACTTGAGGACGGAAATAAAGCCTTTGTTGGTTATAATGTTGGCTTATTCCCAAGTTACACCATCAATGGTGATATTATATCAATCAGACTTACAGAAACAGCAATTAGAGGCATTGCATATGGTGATGATTATGCTGTAATTGACACTAATATACCAAATTCAATTGAATTTAATGGGCCAAGTTGTTATACATATAATTGGTATTCAACTTGTGATTGGAATGTTGAAAATAAACCTGAATATATCACAATTACGCCAAGTTCAGGAAAGGCTAATACTGATTATGTATTAGCAATATGCAACACTGATGCAACAACAGGACATGAGACAGCTGAATTCAATATAAAGAGTTGTAACGCAAACGCAAGAGGAACTATTGTAGTTAATAATCCAATGTTTAGATACACCGCAACAACTGATGTAATGTGTGTTGAGGTATTACCGCCATTTAAATATAAATTCACACTTAACAATTCAAATGTAGTGAATGGTGAATGTTCTTCAAATAGTGGATTAACTCAAAATGAAGTTTCAGCTTATTCAGCAACTGTTGTAAGTGTAGAACTTGGCAAATGCGCTACTTATATTGATAATGGAGTTTTTAGTGGCTGCACTAGTCTTACAAATGTAGTTTTATCTAATAGAGTTACAAACATTGGTAATTATACTTTTAGTGGCTGTACAAATCTTGCAAGTATTAATATCCCAAAAAAGGTTACTACTATTGGTTATGGAACTTTCCAACATTGTGATAATCTTGTAAGAGTAAATAGTGATATTGATGGTATATATAGCATACCAAGTGGTGTTACAAGTATTGGATGGTATGCATTCCAAAATTGCACTAATCTTGAAAGTGTAATTATAGGAAATGGCGTTACTAGTATTGGTTCTGAAGCTTTTAGATATTGTAGTGGCTTAACAAGTGTCACAATACCTGATAGTGTAACAAGTATTGGTATGTATGGTTTTGCTGATTGCAGAAATCTCGTAAGAGTAAATAGTGATATTGATGGAGTATGTAATGTTCCAAGCGGCGTTACTAATTTTGGTGGCGGTGTATTTGGATGGTGTTCTTTTTCTTCAGCTACAATACCTGCAAATTTTACAGAAATACCAGGAGGAATATTTATGGGGAATCCAAATCTTGTAAGAGTAAATAGTGATGTTGATGGAATATGTAATATACCAAGTGGTGTTACAAGTATTGGTGGTGGTGCTTTTGCAGGGTGTTCTTTTTCTTCAGCTACAATACCTGATAGTGTCACAAGTATTGGTACAGGAGCTTTTAATGGCTGTAGTAGACTTACAGGAATAACTATACCTGAGAGTGTTACTGATATGAGTTATCAAACTTTTATGAATTGCAGTAGTTTTACAAGTGTAGGTCTATTTGGTAGCGGAGCTTCGGTTGAAATTCCAAATAGTGTTACAAGTATTGGCCGAGAAACTTTTTGGGATTGTAGTGGCATTACAAACGTTACACTTTCTGATAATATTACTAGTATTGGCTTAGCAGCTTTCGAAAGTTGCGATAGTTTATCAAGTGTAACCATAGGCAGCGGCGTTACAAGAATATATGATAGAACTTTTGGTTGGTGTGTTAATCTTACAAGTTTAACAATTTATGCCCAAACACCTCCTACATTTGATTATGATGCATTAAAAGGTACACCTATTGCAAATGGCACTGGATATATTTATGTGCCATCAGGAAGTGTTGATGCATATAAAGATGCAATCGGATGGAGACATTTTGAAAGCAGAATTCAAGCAATCCCATAAAATTTAAAAAATATTTTAATATATGACTTACGAAAAATATTACAAATATAAGAAGCAAGTGAGTTATGACCAAGGTGAAACTTGGCAAGATGTAGTTCCAGCTGAATATGCCCCGTTAGGAACGCCAATTGGAACATATAATACATATGAAGAATGTATGGCTCAATATAGAATAATACAGTCAGGCACAACTTGTGTTGGGGCTGATAAACATTATGTTGATGTTTATCAAGTGTCATATGATAATGCAGAAACTTGGGAAACATTATCAGCGTCAGCAGGAGCTTTAATTAAGCCTGATTCACAAGATTGTGGATATGCTGAAAGATGGGTTGATGATGGTACAACTTGTGTTGGATATGATAAATACAATAATTTGCGTAAACAAGTATCTTATGACGGAGGTTCAACATGGAACGATACAAGTGCAGAGGCTGCAACTACTTTAGTTGAATCTAATTCAGTAGATTGTGGATATACAACACCATTTGAAGGGAAATATAAGTTTACTTTAAGAAGTGGTTCAGCTAGTGCTGCATGTGATTCAACATCGGCTATTAGTAGGAGTGAAACTTCAGCTTATTCAGCAACTGTTGTAAGTGTAAATGTGGGAAATTGCGTTAAAAAAATAGAAACAAGTGCTTTTACAAGAAGTACTAGACTAACAAGCATAAAATTTTCTAACAGTGTAACAAATATAGGAGCTAGTGCCTTTACTATGTGTAGCGGACTTACGAGCCTAATAATTCCAAATAGTGTTACAAGTATTGGTAGTAATGCTTTTGATAATTGCAGTGGCTTAACAAGTGTAAACATTGGAAATGGTATTAGTTCTATTGGCAGTTTTGTTTTTGCTAGGTGTTCAAAACTTACAAGTGCAATTATTCCAAATAGTGTAACATATATTGGGCATTATTCATTTGCATTTTGCAGTGGACTTACGAGCGTAAGTATACCAAGTGGTGTTACAACTATAGGAGAAGGCGCTTTCTTGGGTTGTGAAAAGGTTTCTGAAATAATACTTCCAAATAGTCTTACAAAAATTTGGGGTGCTGCTTTCGGTAGTTGCCACAAGCTGTCAGGGATAACTATACCTGAGAGTGTAACAAGTATTGGTGGAGGAGCTTTTGGATTTTGTAATAATCTTACGAGAGCAAATATACCAAGCGGTGTTACAATCATTAACGATACAGTTTTTAGTGGATGTGAAAAGCTTACAGGTATTACAATTCACAATAATATTACAAGTATTGGTAAACAAGCTTTTGCTTCTTGTGCTAGTTTATCAAGTATAACAATACCTGATAGTGTAACAAGTATAGGAGATTCTGCTTTTAGTGGATGTGAGAAGCTTACAGGCATTACCATTCCTAATAGTGTCACAAGCATTGGCGCTATGGCTTTCAGATATTGCATAAAACTTGTAAGTGCGACATTAGGTACTGGAGTTACAAGTATGAGCTATCAAACTTTCTATGAATGTAGAAGTCTTACAAGTATTGATATACCAAATAGTATTACAAGTATAGGTGATAGTGCTTTCTATAAATGTACAAGTCTCACAAGCATAACAATCCCTGATAGTGTTACAAGTATTGGTAGTAGTGCTTTCCTTAACTGTAGCGGACTTACAAATGTGGTTATACCAAGTAACGTTACAAGTATTGGTAATAGTGCTTTTTGGGGCTGTAGAAATATGAAATTTATGACTGTTAATGCCGCTACCCCACCAACGTTAGGAAATAATGTTTTTGTAGATGTTAATTTCACTGCAATTTACGTACCATCAAGTAGTGTTAACGCATATAAATCAGCACCTGGATGGAGTAGTTATAGTTCAAAAATTGAAGAAATCGAGGAAATTCCTTAATATCAATGGTAGGGTAGAAATACCTTACCATTTTTCGTGTTTATTTAAATCGATTTTAATAATGGATAAAGAAATTATAATGGGCTGTTGTGAACCGGTATTAGGCCCAATTCAAAACTATTATACCAAGTTTGTTATTGATAGGAAACTGGAAGAAATAACATCTGCAATAACAAGTGGATGCTGCATAACTCCTGAACAAGTGGACGAAAAAATTGAAGACGCAATTGATGAAATACAGATTCCAACAAATTTGTCAGAATTAACAAATGATATGGGATTTATTTCATCAGATGCTTTATCTGGCTATGCCACAACAGAATATGTGGATAATCAAATTTCATCAGTGACAAGTGTTTTTATTACAGGCGAGGAGTTATCAAGTTACACTTATGATAAAGCCACAATTGACTCTAAAATAGCCTCTGGTGGAACATTTGACCCAACACAGTATTATAATAAGACAGCAACTGATGAATTGTTGTCTGAAAAACTTGATGCATCTGCTTATACGCCTGTTGATTTATCAAATTATTACAATAAATCAGAGGTTGATGGCATAGTAACAAGCGCAATAACAGATGTTGAGGCTGAAATACCAACAGTTCCAACTAATGTTAGTGCTTTCAACAATGATGCAGGGTATTTAACTCAGCATCAGAGTTTATCTGCTTATTCTACAACTCAACAAATGAATACAGCAATATCTCAAGCCACTAGTGGTAAGGTTGATACGAGTGCATATACAGCGTATACAGCAAGTACTCAGACAGCAATAAACAATAAGGCAGATAGTTCAACCCTTAACAATTATATGTTAAAATCTCAGATTTGGTGCGGAAATTATACAGAGTGGGGACAAATATCAGGCTCAACAGACCCAAATGTAATTTATTTAATTCATAATTAATATGATTGTAGGATGTAGTAACGTAATAAAAGAGGTTCATTATAGTGGGTATACAATCGATAAGATATATTCTTGTGGTGGATATGTATATGAAGCAATAATAGAACCTATATATCAATGGGTTGAAGTGAGTCTTGATGAATATTATATTTGTTCAGGCACAACGCAATATCGAGCTGAAAAGGAACAAGTGTCTTATGATGGCGTCACATGGGAAGATGTTACACCTGTTGTTTACAGAGCAGGTCGTGTTTTGGCATCAAATTCTATAGATTGTGGATATATACCAAGTTCTACAAAGTTATATATAAAAACAACTGGTTGTGGAGAAACTTCAACCGTTCAATACCAAAGTTATAATGACTCAAAAAGTACTTTAAATCCCACAGATATTGGTTCATTATCTTGTTACACAACAACAGTTTCAGCAGTTGTAAAGTGGTCAGTTACTAAATTTGCAGATGGCGCTTTAATGAACTTAAGACAATTAAAAACTATTACGATAGGTAATGACCTAATGGGGTCTAGTTTAACTGAAATTGGGGCAGGAGCTTTTGAAGATGATTACAGATTGACAAGGTTTGTTATAAAAGCTTCAACACCACCTTCTTTAGCTAATGATGCATTTTTAGGATGTGACAATTTAAAATATATTTTTGTACCAAGTGGTAGTGTAAATGCATATAAACAAGCACCTGGTTGGTCAAATTTTTCAGACATAATATATCCAATAACATAATTCGTGTTTATTTAAAGTACGTACAAATGATTGAAAATTATCAAGATATAATGAATGAGTGGGGAAATCCACCAGTAGGATGCTGCACTGATATGATGACAATCAATACAGATGCAGATATGCGTAGGTGGGCTGTAACCAAGACGATTACAGTCCTTGCAAATGCAGACTACTACTATACAAAGGAGGAGGTTGACCACTTACTGGATATAATTACAGCTTCTACAGTTACTCGTGAAGAGGTTGAAAGAATGATAAACACTGCAATTGAAACAAAGGCTGATAAAACTCAGGTGGATGCGATTGCAGAGCAAGTAAGGCAGAACACAGAGAAATTACTTAATGTTTACACAAAACAAGAAACCAATGCTCTTCTTTCAAATTATCTTTCAAAATTAGAAGCGATACATATGAGAGATGAGTATGCTGCCATTTCAGGCACAACACTCACGTTAAATAACGAATTAGAAATAACATTATAAAAAAATATTACGTAATATATGGCAAATCCAATTTTAGAGCATCTTAGGTTGTCTGGAACAACTTACGATTTGGTAGATGCAAGTGCAATACACGATTTAAGTGATTATTCTACAACCGAACAGGTGAATAGTGCTATCACAGCAGCAACAAGTGCTCTTGCTGAAAGCATTGCAGAACAAGGCTATCAAACATCAGGTGACGTTCAAAACGCCATCGCAGGTAAAGCTGATACAACAGCAGTTACTGAAGCAATTGATGCAGCAGTTAGTGGAAAAGCAGACACTACAGCAGTTACACAGGCTATTTCTGAAGCTGTAAGTGGAAAACTTGATACTTCTGTATTTAATACATACAGTGGCGATGTGGCAACACAACTTGCTTCAAAAATTGCAGGTGCTGCTTGGGATTCAACAACATCTCATTTGAACTTTTTCGATAACGTTTCAGCAACAGGTACTCCATTAACATATGTTGATGGTGCTGATTGGGTGAAAGACTCATTCTTGAAGAGTGTTTCAATCGAAAATAGAGAAGTATCAGGTGAAACTGTACCTTGTTTGGTATTCGTTTTTGATACTGAAACAGGTGAAGAGGAAACAGTTATTCCATTAAGTGACATCTTCGACCCAAATAATTACTACACTACAGGTCAAACAGATGCAGCTATCGCAGCAGCTACAAGTGGTAAGGTAGATACCAATACTTATACAGCTTATACTGCCGCTACAGATAGCATATTGAGCGGAAAACAGAACACTTTGACCGCAGGTACTGGTATTGATATTACTAATGATGTAATCAGTGTTACTGGTGTTCCATTGACAGTTGAAGATACTGTGACAAGTGGTTCAAGCAACCCTGTTAAATCAAGTGGCATCTATAACTTCGTTACTGGCGAAACTGCTACAAAGCAGGATACCCTCGTATCAGGTACAAATATCAAGACAATTAACAACACATCAATCCTTGGAAGTGGTAATATTTCAACATTACCTGAGGTACAGGGAACAACCTTGATTTTTAGTTAATCTGTGCATGTTATAATTTATTTTTAGTTATTTTTATTTTTGGGGATGGGGTGTTGCTTAAAGTAGCACCTCATTTTCGTGTTTATGATAAGATTATTTGTTTATGGCAAAATATAAAAATACAGATATAAACAGGTTATACAACGATGGTAGTGAACTTATCAAGGTTTACTATAAGAACGCTGTTTGTTATTATAAAGTTTATACTCCTACTGAACAAACACCTTGTTTTGCAGTTGTTGATGATATTTCAAGTTATACTGATAGAAAATTTGAAAACGTCTATAATAACGCTGATAACAAGTGGTATAAACTCAATAACCTAAATGCCTATGAAGAGTATGGAGTTTATGGTTCAGGGAGAACAATAACAACATATGAAGGAAAACTAACAGTAGATGGTGATTACGAATATCAATATAGTGGAGGCTCGTGGGTAAATGTTGGTGAAGTGTCAGGCGGAGTTGAAACACAATGGGTTGATTTCCAAACATTAAATTTCAATCGTGAATATCCAGCAATGACTAAAATAAGGCTTAAGCCTAAAGGTACATTTTATTCTATGTATTATTCTCCAACAGCTAACAC
>JAEEGL012308483.1_pt1 | contig 43157 bp, 33 predicted proteins | sample 9134231 | NCBI WGS metagenome assembly JAEEGL01 (sample SAMN16246548, study PRJNA631951) | gut metagenome | biome: gut microbiome; feature: rumen; material: fiber-attached | host: Bos | place: Iran: Karaj | collected 2018-10 | reverse complement strand
TTCGGTCGTGAGCACTTCGTGGTTCTCGCGAAGCGACTCAGGCTAATCCGTAGTTTGTTCTTTAACAGTATATTATATCTTCAATTTGTTTAATCTGTGGTCCGTTATCCGTCATCCGTTATCTGTCATCCGTTATCTGTTATCTGTTCTCTGTTCTCCGTCATCTGTCATCTGTCATCCGTTATCTGTTATCTGTTATCTGTTCTCTGTTCTCTGTTCTCTGTTCTCTGTCATCTGTTATCTGTTCTCTGTCATCTGTTATCCGTCATCTGTTATCCGTCATCTGTTATCTGTCATCTGTTATCCGTCATCTGTTATCTGTTATCCGTCATCTGTCATCTGTCATCTGTTCTCTGTTCTCTGTTCTCTGTTCTCTGTTATCTGTTATCTGTTATCCGGTGTTTTTGTTAGATTTTATATGTGTTTGGTGTGCTGGATTGGGTGTTTGATTTAAAATTCTCCAAAATATCACAAGCGCACGCTTTTAGTTGGTGCTTTTTGATTAATTTTGCAACTTTAATACCAAAAACATTTTCTATTAACAATAAATTTATGTTTGGATTTTTACAACTGAATTGTAGGACGGCCCTGAGAAGGACCCTCTTACTAATGGCCTTGAGCATGGCTGTCATAGCAGGCTATGCTCAAGACTACAGCAAGATGTCGATTTCCACACAGATGTTCCTTGACAGGATAAATGGGAAAATCGACACGGATGATGGTCCACAGCGTGCGCGAGCACGGCAGTTGGGCCTGCACCCAGTCAATGAGAATGCTAAGTTTGACCAGTTTGTAGCCGACCCTGACACTATCAATGGGAAGGTTTACATGTCGGCCTTTGTGCGCATTGACGATGCGTCGGCCATCAGCGAACTGGAGGCTTTGGGTGTGATTGTTCAAGAGCAGTTTCTTGACGGAAAACTTGTCACAACTTTGATTCCCATTGACAAAATCGAGGCGGTGAGTTCCATCGCCAAGGTTAATCGTGTGAATGCAGCCACAATGATGAGGACGTCGACTAACACAGCCCGGCAAAAGACCAATGTTGACGACGTGCTTACCTATAGCGCTGACGCGCAAAGTGCTGGATTGCCTAGCGCTTTTGATGGCTCAGGTGTGGTGCTCGGCGTGATTGATACGGGTATCGACTTCAATCACATCGCATTTAAGGATGCCAGCGGTAACAGTCGTATCAAGCAAGCCTATGTGTACAATGGTAGTTCTGCAAGTACTTATACAGGCTCGCAGATTACAAGTAATCTCACCGACGATAAGAGCGAGGACCACGGTACGCACACTAGTTCCACTGCTGGTGGCTCGAGTGTAACTGTAAGCGGAACTACCGTTACTGTTACCGACAACCATGCCAATGCAACCTATGGTGGTATGGCTCCAGGTGCCGACCTCTATCTCGCTGGAATTAAGAACTTGAATGACACATATCTGACAAATGCCGTTAATAATATGTGTACTTACGCCAACAATCAGGGAAAACCTCTTGTGGTTAGCAACAGTTGGGGCTCTCAGATTGGTCCTCATGACGGAACGGGTGATGTAGCCGATATTTACAATAGCCTCTTCGGCGATAACCACCCCAACCGTGTGGCTCTTTTTGCAGCAAGTAATGACGGCGGTAAGTCTCCTGCTTCGGAAGCTGGTGGTTTTCACGTTCGAGGCACAACAAGTAGTTCAAATCCACTTGGCTCCATCCTTCGTTGCCATTATTATAGTGATACTGACAATGGTTTTATGTATAATGGCGTTGTTACAAATGCTTGGTTCCGCTCGACAGTGAGCAATGTAACCGTTAAGGTTCTTGTGCTAAACAGTAATACAGGAGCAAAGCTTGCTGAGACAACAGTGACACCCACCTCTAGTGGTGCTTCAGTTTCGGGCTTGAGTACTTATTATAGCGGTAGTCTTTATGCTTACAAGGATTATGTCTCAGCAAACGGCAAGACGCAGGTGATGCTTTATGGTAATTCTCTTCAGTCAAGAAGTTACGACAGCAACTATAACAGCAATTATACCCTTGCAATCCAGATATATCCCAACAGCGGAAGTGCAGTGCTCGACATGTGGGGCGGTAATACAGGATATTTCACAAGTCACCTTACCACCAGTGGCTATACTTGGACAAATGGTAGTGATGACATGTGCGTCAGCGACGAGTCCATGATTGCCAATGTTATCTCAGTCGGTGCATACGCAACAAAGAATGGTGGCATGAACACTAGTTACACCATTGGCGATATTGCAGACTTTTCGAGTTGGGCTACTGCTTCAGCCAGTCCCGACGGAAATCAATACCCCTGGATTACTGCTCCGGGCGCTCGTTTGATTGCTGGTGTGAACCACAACCACACCACGAGTGTCGATAATTATAGTTATTATGGCTCTAACTATAATAGTGACCTTGTGGTCAACAGTTCAACCAACCCCTATGCTTACATGGAGGGTACCTCGATGGCTACGCCCACGGCAGCCGGTATCGTGGCATTGTGGATGCAGGCATCGAAAGACGAAAATGCAAAGGATGAGTGGAAGAACCTCACCGTTAATAAGGTTAAGCAGTTGATGGCACAAACTGCCATACACGACTCTTACACCAATGGCACCAATGCCAGCCACTTCGGTAACGGTAAGATTGACGCATTGGCCGGTATCGCCGAGATTCTCGAGACCAACGGTCCCAAAATCACTGCCACACCCACTTCGCTTGCCTTTGGTGATAAGGTGGCTGGAACCACCAACAATACGATGACGTTTACCGTGACTGGATCAAATCTGGAAGGCAACATCTCGCTGTCGAGCAGCAATAGCTCGATATTCAGCGTTTCACCCACCAGCGTTTCCAAGGCTACTGCCGAGGGCAACGGTGCCACCATCACTGTTACCTTCAAGCCCACGGCCAACGTCACACAGAACTACACTGGCACCATCACGCTGACCAGCAGCAATGCCACAAACGTGACGGTGAGCCTGAGCGGTCGCGGTGTGTATACCGCTCCGAGTATTACCGCCAGCCCCACTAGCGTGGCATTCGGCACAAGTAACTACACCTCGCAGACCTACACTAAGACCGTGACCGTGACGGGTAGCAATCTGCAAGGCAACATTTCCGCTGCTATCAGCGGCACCAACGCTGCCATGTTCAGCGTGTCGCCTACAACGATTGCCAACAACAATGGTTCGGCAAGCGGTACAGTGACGATTACCTACTCGCCAACCGCAGCTGGTTCGCACAGCGCTAATCTGGTGCTTACCACGACCGGCACTGGTGCTAACACAGTAACGGTGCCCATCACCGGTACAGCTAACGGTCCCAGCATCACGGCGAATCCCACCAGCCTCAACTTCACCGGCACTTATGCTGGCGAGACGGCAACCAAGACATTTACCGTTAAGGGTGTGAACTTGAGCGGCGCAATTACCGCCACGCTCAACAATGGTGGCGGCATCTACAGCATAGACAAGACGTCGATCACCAAGGCTCAGGCCGAGGCAAGCGGTGGCGCAACCATCACTGTGACCTACGCCCCGACTGCCGTAGGACAGAGCAACGCAAGCGTGACCCTGAGCAGCACTGGCTGTAACCCCGTTACCGTAAGCCTTAGCGGTACGGCACTTGGCCCCAACATCTCGGCTTCGCCCGAAAATGTGGCGTTCACCGGTTACACCGGCCAAACCTACACCAAGACGGTGACCGTGACCGGCAACCACCTTAGCGCTAACGTGACCGCAGCGCTTACCGGTGCCAACGGCATATATAGCATCGACAAGACATCGCTTGGCACGAGCGGCGGTACCATTACCTTGACCTACGCTCCCACCGAGCGCGGCAACTCTAATGCCACCCTGACGCTGAGCAGCGCAAATGTCGACGACGTGGTGATTCCAATCACCGGTGTGGCCAATGGCGGAACAATCACCGCAACGCCCACCACGGCTTCGTTCAGCGGTTATGCAACGCGCACCTACACGCAAGCGGTGACCATCGGCAGTTCGAACCTCGAGCAGGACATCACCGTGACCCTCAACGACGCCAATGGCATCTACAGCATCGACAAGACGTCGATTACCAAGAACACTAACGGCAACACGCTAACCGTGACGTGGGCTCCGACAACTGCCGTCCAAACCAATGCAAGCATCACGCTTAGCAGCCGCAATGCCGACGATGTGACCATCAACCTCACCGGCACTGCACAGGCTGCAACACCTACTCTGGTGGTAACCCCTGCCAACTTGAGTTTCAGTGCCGATCTTGGCGCTACCGACAGTAAGACGTTTGCTGTTACGGGTCGCTTTATCAGCGACGACGTGACCTTGACCCTCTCCGACGCTAACGGCGTGTTCGCTCTGGGTCAGACCACCATTCCGGCAAGTAGCATCAGCGAAACCAACGCTGTGAACATCACCGTGAACTTCATGAGCAATGACGAGGGCGACTTCACTGGCACGGTGACCGTGGCAAGCAACGGCGCTGAGAGCACGACCGTCAACCTCACAGGTTCGGTGAGCACCGGCGGCACAGCCAGCGATGCTTACCTGAACATCGCCAAGTACGCCACCATCGATGAGGCTGGTGCAACAGTAAGTAACATGTCGAGCATCTATAAGTATTCCGAGTACGACGATGATGCCTGCGCATGGCTCACCCTGTCGACCTATGGAGCAATGAAGGCTGATGCCAACCAGAATTGGTTGACAACAACTTCGCTCAGCCAATATACCAATACTTGGAGCGCACAGGATATTTTCCTTGGCAACGGTTCCTACTTCACCAGTTCGGGTTATTCAATCTACGGCAGTGGCTACCAAACATTCTACGTGACCAACTGTACGCAGGTTCGGGCCTTAATTAAGGGTGGCAGCGCTAATGCAACATTGGCAATATATGAATGCAATGTTGACGAGAATGGCACCCCGACAGCCTCAACAACGGCTACTGATACGCAGACTGGCAACTGCAGTTCAAGCAGTCCAGCCGTTATAACCTCGGCAACAATCGATGCCTCTAAGGTGTATATGGTTCGTTTGACTGGTGGCGGTAGTTATCCCGACCTCTGTGAGATTGGCTTCCAGACACCGATTCATGTTATCGGACAGCCTGAAATCGTAAACGTAGAGCCTGCCGCTACCACAGCCGATGTGACCTGGATAGCAGGCGAGGACAACGAGACGTGGAACCTGCGCTATCGTCCGTATGTAGAAGATCCTAATCATTATTGGGATTTTGAGGATGAGTCACAACTTGGCGAATTCACTTTAGTTGATGCTGATAGTGATGGTTTCAACTGGGAGTATCATAACAATACTGGGCTTGCCCAAGGCATTATGGCTGCTCATGAAGGAAATGGTCTCATAATTTCAGAAAGTTACGATAATGACACACGAACGGCTCTAAGTCCTAATAACTGGTTGATTTCTCCAGTTGTCGACTTGAACGGAGTTCTGAAATTCTATGCAGCCGGACAGGACGCAAACTATGCCTCTGAGAAATTTGGCGTGTATGTATGTACCGGCAATTCGACCAATCCATCTGATTTTGTTCAGGTTGGAGCCGACAAGACATCCACCAGTGAATACGTTCTTTATGAGTTTGACTTAACGGCATATGAAGGACAAGGTCGTTTTGCCATAGTTCACCATAATGTGAGCGATATGTTTATTCTTAAGGTTGACGATATCAGTCTTACCTATCCTGATTTTGTTTCCCCAGAGTGGATTTATGCCAACAACCTTAATGATACTGAGTACACAATCACCGGCCTGACTCCTGAGACGACTTATGAGGTGCAGGTGCAGGGCGTGAGCGGCAACAAAACGACTAAATGGACGGCTTCGACCCTCTTTACCACGCTGGCCGAGGAAATCGAGTCGATTACACTTGCCGAGTTGGTGGCAACGGGCGTTTCGGGCCAGAACTACAATGTCGAGGATGGCAACCTAATCTGCGTTAAAGTGCTCGATGTTGAAAGCGGTGCTCTCTTGTTGTGTAAAGATAACAACCTTCTTGCAGAATCTAACCGTGACGTCAATAGTTCTAATGCTATTGACTACATGGGTAGGATAGGCAATGAAATCATCAATGAGAGAATTGGAATCACTGATGATAATGTTAAGGGCGAGAATTACGATCAAAGTAACTGGGTTGTTTTGTATCTGCCGAGTTCGGTTGGAGCAATTACCGAGACCTTTGAAGGCTATACCTTGTCGGGTGTTAAGGGTGTTTACACCGATATTGCGAACCACACGATTGAACTGACTGCCAAGCCCGAGACAACGGAGGAATCTGATTATGCACTTAACGTGTTTATCCCCGCTGCCTTCCGTGGCACTCAGACTTCTGACGTCCACAATAATAATTACTTCTTCGTGCAGCCCGAACCTATGGAGGTGGCTTGGATCACCTGGGCTGTATGGGATGGCGATAAGTTCGTTATGCCCGCTAAGGATCAAAATGGCAACAACCAGGCCAACCTGCAAGGTCAGTTCTTTGTCAATTGCTCACTTATGGAAACAAACGGAGCATTTAACTTGAACTCATTGAATACAGGTGTGGCTTACTCCTTCATAGCGTTAATGAAGAAAGAAAACGCTTCTGGAAGTGTGGGCAAGAACTCCGCTCCTCGTCGTGCCGACGGTGACGGTGGTCTGGTGGCATATGCAATCAGCGTGCCGCAAAGTATGGGTGACGTGGTTACCGGCATCAACTCGATTGATGTAAATGCCGCTAACGTGAAGAGCGTGACTTACTACAATGTTCACGGCCAGGCATCGATGCAGGCCTTCGACGGTGTCAACATCGTGGAGGTGCGCTACACCGATGGCAGTCGCAAGGTTGTCAAGATCTTCAAGTAACATCAAGTTACATTTCCCTTAGATAGAAAAGCCCTGGCCATCGCGCCAGGGCTTTTTTTTGACCTATATGGCCTCTATAGCGCGTCTATTACCTCTATAGTTGTATAGTTGTATAGTTGTATAGTTGCCATTGCCTCTATCGTCGCTATTGGCCAGGCGAGGGTGTAACAAAATGGGGCTGGAACACGATTCCAGCCCCATTGGGTATTGCGCTGCTGCGGTGAGGATTACTCCTCGTCGAGCAGGATGTTCATGATTTCGATAGCCGATTTCATCACGTTGGTGCCAGGGCCAAAGATTGCGGCAACACCAGCCTTGTAGAGGAAGTCGTAGTCCTGCACGGGAATCACACCGCCAGCGATGACGATGATATCCTCGCGACCCAGTTTCTTCAGTTCCTCGATGACGGCGGGAACGAGCGTCTTGTGACCGGCGGCAAGCGAACTCACGCCGAGCACGTTCACGTCGTTCTCCACTGCCTCGCGAGCAGCCTCTTCGGGGGTTTGGAACAGCGGGCCCATGTCCACGTCAAATCCGCAGTCGGCGTAGCCCGTTGCTACCACCTTTGCACCGCGGTCGTGACCGTCCTGACCCATCTTTGCCACCATGATGCGTGGCTGGCGACCCTCCTGAGCGGCGAACTTTGCCGTCAGAGCGCGAGCGCGCTCCAGGTCGGGATCCGATTTTGTCTCTGCTGAATACACGCCAGAAATGGTTTTAACAACTGCTTTGTAACGTCCTACAATCTCCTCGCACGCATCGCTGATTTCGCCCAGCGAAGCGCGGTCCTTGGCGGCCTGAACAGCCAGTTCGAGCAGGTTGCCCTCGCCGGTCTCTACGCAGAGGGTGATAGCCTTCAGGTCGGCAGCCACGGCAGCCTCGTCGCGGCCTGCGCGCAGTTTCTCCAGACCCTCGACCTGCTCCTTGCGCACCTCGGTGTTGTCGATCTCGAGGATGTCGATGGGAGGCTCTTTCTCCAATGCATACTTGTTCACACCCACCAGAGTCTGACGGCCGCTGTCGATGCGGGCCTGGGTGCGTGCGGCGGCTTCCTCGATGCGCATCTTGGGCACGCCGGTCTCGATAGCCTTGGCCATACCGCCAAGTTTCTCAATCTCCTCGATGTGGCTCCATGCCTTGTGAACCAACTCGTCGGTGAGTTTCTCCACGTAGTACGAGCCTGCCCAGGGATCGATGGCCTTGGTGATGTAGGTCTCTTGCTGGATAAAGATCTGCGTGTTACGTGCGATACGAGCCGAGAAATCGGTCGGCAGTGCGATAGCCTCGTCGAGTGCGTTGGTGTGCAGCGACTGGGTGTGACCCTGGGCTGCCGCCATAGCCTCGATACAGGTGCGGCCCACGTTGTTGAACGGGTCTTGAGCCGTCAGCGACCAACCCGACGTCTGGCTGTGCGTACGCAGCGACATCGACTTCGGATTCTTCGAGCCGAAACTCTTCACAATCTTCGCCCACAGCAGGCGGCCGGCGCGCATCTTGGCGATCTCGGTGAAGAAGTTCATCGAGATGCCCCAGAAGAACGACAGGCGCGGTGCGAAAGCGTCAACGTCGAGGCCGGCGTCCACACCGGTGCGGATATAGTCCATACCGTCGGCAAGCGTATAAGCCAACTCGATGTCGGCCGTTGCGCCTGCTTCCTGCATGTGGTAGCCCGAGATTGAGATTGAGTTGAACTTGGGCATATATTTCGAGGTGTACTCGAAGATGCTGGCAATGATCTGCATCGAGAACTTGGGAGGATAGATATAGGTGTTACGCACCATAAACTCCTTCAGAATGTCGTTCTGGATGGTTCCGGCCATCTCCTCGAGTTTTGCGCCCTGCTCCAAACCGGCAACGATGTAGAACGCCATGATGGGCAGCACTGCGCCGTTCATGGTCATCGACACCGACATCTTGCTCAGGGGAATGCCGTCGAAGAGCACCTTCATGTCCTCGACCGAGCAAATCGACACACCAGCCTTACCTACATCACCCACCACGCGGGGGTTATCGGCGTTGTAGCCACGGTGAGTAGGCAGGTCGAATGCCACCGACAGACCCTTCTGACCCGACGCCAGGTTGCGGCGGTAGAAGGCGTTTGACTCGGCAGCCGTCGAGAAACCGGCATACTGGCGCACCGTCCACGGGCGGAACGGATACATCAGGCTGTAGGGGCCACCCAGGAAGGGCGGGATACCTGCCACATAGTCGAGGTGCTCAAGTCCCTCAAGGTCGGCCTTGGTGTAGATGGGCTTGATGTCGAGCAACTCGGCATTTTTCCATGATTCTCCCATCACGAGAGGCTTGTGTTCAACATTAAAAGCCTCGTTTGCAATATCTATGTTTTTAAAATTCGGTCTCATGTCTGTCGATTATTTTAAAAGTTTAGCGTTGAAAGCCTTTAATGTTCCCAGCACGTTGCTCTTCACGTTGATGAAGTGCTCCACGCCCAGAGCCTTGAATTCGTCGGTCTCGGGACCAGCGAGCACGAGTTCGGCGCGTCCTTTCAGCAGTTCCACAGCCTGCGGAATCAGTTCGGCATACTCGTCGTCGCTCGAGCAGAGCACCACGATGTCGGCCTTTTGCTCCATGGCAGCCTCGACACCCTCGGCCACAGTCTTGAAGCCGTTGTTGTCAATCAGGTTGTAGCCCGAGCAAGCAAAGAAGTTGCACGAGAATTGTGCACGAGCCAAGCGCATTGCCAGGTTGCCGATGGTCAGCATGAATGCCGTGGGCACGTGGGCCGACGTCTCGGTAGCGTGGCGAATCTCCTCGAATTGGCTTGCCAGTCGCTTGTTGTTGAGTTTGAGTTCGCCCTCAGCGTCGCCCTTGCAGCAGCAACAGCACTTCTCGCCGTCGTGGAATTTGTCGGCAGCCTTCTCGGTGAAGTTGGGGAACTGGTTGGTGCCCAGCAACTGCTCTTTGCGCTTGGCTACCTTGTCGAAGCGGGCCTCGGCGCTGGCGTTAACTTGCGTAATCACGTCGGCCAGAGCGGCCTGGAAGCCACCCTTGTCCTCAACCTCGAGGAAGAGGTTCCATGCCTGCTGTGCCAGCGATGCGGTGAGTGTTTCAACGTAGTATGAGCCACCGGCGGGGTCAACCACCTTGTCGAGGTGCGACTCCTCGCGAAGCAGAATCTGCTGGTTGCGGGCGATGCGCTCGCTGAAATCGTCGCTCTCCTGATAAGGAGCGTCGAACGGGGTCACCACAATTGAGTCGACACCGGCCAGAGCGGCGCTCATCGTCTCGGTCTGGGTGCGAAGCAGGTTCACATACGAGTCGTAAATTGTGAGGTTGAAACGCGAAGTCTCGGCATTGACAACCATCTTGCAAGCGCAGTCGCACTTGGGACCGTACTGCTTAACAATCTGTGCCCACAGTTGGCGAGCAGCGCGGAACTTGGCAATCTCCATAAAGTAGATGTTCGAGATGCCCATGTTGAATTTGATGTGGTTTGCCACCACGTCGGCGGGAACGCCAGCCTCGGTGAGTTGAGCCATCCACTCATTACCCCAGGCCAGTGCATAGCCGAGTTCCTGGTAGATGTAGGCGCCGGCATTGTTGAGCATCAGCGAGTCGACGCTGAGCACACGCAGATGTGCAACTGGAGCGGCAACTTCGATGAGTTGCTTGGCCAGAGCCACGATGTCGCCCTCAAAGGGCACGCCACGCTTGAGTTGGCGCTTGAACGGGTCGAAAGCGATCGAGCCAACGAACCAATCTTGGGCGCCGTTCTCCTTGACGACCTCCACGAGAGCCTTGGTGACGTCGAGTGCGCACTTCGGGCAGCATGCGATGTTCACCTCCACCTGCTTCAGGTCGATACCCTCGAGCAACGCCTTGATGTCGACGTCACTGCCTTTGTGCAACTTGAAGCCGAGCGATGTGATGCCCTTGGTGAGAATCTCGCGGGCTTTGGCGTTGGCGGCGGCCACGTCCTTCACGTCGATGTTCTGGCGACGTTGCCAGTTGTTGTCAGTGCGGGTGCCTCTCACGTAGGGGTACTCGCCGGGCAGCGATTCGGTAGCTTTAAGGTTCTTGATGTCGACACCACGATAAAGGGGTTGTACGTTGAAACCCTCGTTGGTGCGCCACACCATCTTTTTGTTAAAGTCAGCACCTTTCAGGTCGACCTCGGCCTTGGCTCTCCACTCTTCGGGAGAGACGGGTGCAAACTGGTCAAACAGTTTTTTTCTGTCTTCTGCCATAATTTTTAATTTATATAGTAACTGTATTATAGTCAGTGCTTTGGGGGTGATGCGCAATCGCTGTGACAGCATTTGCTGCTACGCAGGGCGCACACCACCGCAAATCATTCGGCAAAGTTACACCTTTTTTATGAAATAACACCTATTTTATTAGTGATTTTTCCCCTTCCCACAACCTTTGGCGCACCTTTGGTGACATTAGTGCCACCGCGATGGCTTGGCCTTAAAGTTGTGACGACGGTGGGGTAGGGGTTGTTAATAACTTTATTTCGGCTGTTGTGGTTGCTATTTCGTGAAAAAGCAGTAATTTTACAATCGCTTTCGGCGATGTGGCAATGTGTTGCAGTCGCTCTTGAAACCAATCTTTAAACCGTTAATAATCAACTTCTAAGATATGACACCTTTCGTTCATCTTCACGTACACTCACAATACTCGATTCTCGACGGACAGGCTTCCATTAAGGGGATGGTCGACAAGGCCATTGCCGACGGCATGCGAGGCATGGCGCTTACCGACCACGGCAACATGTTCGGCATCAAGGAGTTCTTTGACTGTGTCACCAAGGTCAACGGCGACACTCAAAAGAAAATCAAAGAGTTGAAGACCTTTATTGCCGACGAGGAGGCCAAGCCCGACGAGACGCGCGACGCTGCTGCGCTGCAAAGTTTTGAGCAGCAACTCGCCGAGGCACAGCAGCATCTGTTCAAGCCCATCTTCGGCTGCGAGGTGTACGTGGCACGAAATACCAAGGAAGAGCAAATCGACAAGCGTGACAATGGCCGCCACCTAATCCTGCTGGCCAAGAACTACCAGGGTTACAAAAACCTCATCAAAATCGTGTCGCGCGCTTGGACCGACGGGTTCTACTACCATCCGCGCACCGACCATGCCGACCTGGAGCGCTTTCACGAGGGCATCATTTGCTGCTCGGCATGCCTGGGCGGTGAAGTGCCGCAACTAATCATGCAAGGCGACATCAATGGCGCCCGCGAGGTCGTGAAGTGGTTCAAGGGTGTCTTTGGCGACGACTACTACCTGGAGTTGCAGCGACACAAAGCCACCGTGCCGCGCGCAAACCATGAGACGTTCTTCAAGCAGCAAGAGGTAAACAAGGTGCTTTTGGACTTTGCCAAAGAGTTGGATATCAAGGTTGTGGCTACCAACGACTCGCACTTTATCAACGAGAGCGATGCCGATGCCCATGAGCGCCTGATTTGTGTTAACACTGGCCAAAAGATTACCGAGGAGAACAAGATGCTTTACAGCAAGCAGGAGTGGTTCAAGACACAGGCCGAGATGAACGAGGTCTTTGCCGACGTGCCCGAGGCTTTGCAAAACACCGTCGAGGTGCTCGACAAAGTTGAATTCTACACCATTGAGCACGCGCCCATCTTGCCCGACTTCCCGCTGCCCGAAGGCTTTGAGAGCGAGGACGACTATTTGCGTCACCTGGTTTACGAGGGCGCCAAGGAGCGCTGGCCGGAACTTACCGATGTGCACCGCGAGCGGCTCGACTTCGAGTTGGAAACCATCAAGAAAATGGGCTTCCCGGGCTACTTCCTCATTGTGCAGGACTACATTCGCAAGGCACCGTCGCTGGGATGCACCGTGGGGCCCGGTCGTGGCTCGGCTGCTGGCTCGGCAGTGGCTTACTGTTTGGGAATCACAAAAATAGACCCCATCAAGTACGACCTGCTTTTCGAGCGATTCCTTAACCCCGATCGCATATCATTGCCCGATATCGACGTCGACTTCGATGACGACGGGCGCGCCAAGGTGCTGAAATATGTCACCGACAAGTATGGCGCCGACAAGGTGGCACACATCATCACTTACGGCACAATGGCGGCCAAAATGGCCATTAAGGATGTGGCGCGCGTCGAAGACTTGCCGCTTTCCGAGAGCGACCGCCTGGCGAAGATGATTCCCAACTCGCCAAACGGCATGCCCGAGGAAAAGCCCGGAAAGAAGTACAAAATCACCATCAAAAACTGCATCAAGTGCTTCCCGGAGTTTGCCGCCGAGTGTAACAACCCCGACCCCCACGTGGCCGACACAATGAAGTATGCCGAGATGCTCGAGGGTAACGTGCGCAGCACTGGCGTCCACGCTTGCGGCGTAATCATCGGCCACGACCCAATCTCCGACTGGGTGCCTGTGAGCACTGCCACCGACAGCACTGGCGAGAAGATGATTGTCACTCAATACGAGGGTAGCGTGATTGAGACCACCGGACTGATTAAGATGGACTTCCTGGGGCTGAAAACGCTCTCAATCATCATGGAGGCGCTCAACAACATCAAGATTACACGCGGCATCGACCTCGACATCGAGAAAATACCCATCGACGACCCCAAGACCTACAAACTCTACTGCGAGGGGCGCACCACGGGCACGTTCCAGTTTGAGTCGGCCGGCATGCAGAAATACCTCATTGAGTTGCAGCCCAGCACCTTCGAGGACCTGATTGCCATGAATGCGCTCTATCGACCGGGCCCCATGGACTACATCCCGCAGTTCATCGCGCGCAAGCACGGCGACGAGCCAATTGTGTACGACATCCCCTGCATGGAGCAATACCTCAAGGACACCTACGGTATTACCGTCTACCAGGAGCAGGTGATGCTTCTGTCGCGACAACTCGCCGGGTTCACCCGCGGACAGAGCGACACCTTGCGCAAGGCAATGGGTAAGAAGCAAATCGAAAAAATGAACCACCTCGAGGGACTCTTCTACAAGGGCGGCGAGGAGCGCGGCTACGACCGCAAGGTACTCAACAAGATTTGGGAAGATTGGAAGAAATTTGCTTCGTATGCCTTCAATAAGTCGCATGCTACGTGCTACAGTTGGGTGGCCTATCAAACGGCTTATCTCAAAGCCAATTACCCCAGCGAATACATGGCTGCCGTGCTCAGTCGCAACCTCAACGACGTGAGCAAACTCGCCAAGTTCATGGACGAGTGCAAGGCGATGGGCATTCAGGTCAAAGGACCCGACATCAACGAGAGTTTCAAGTCGTTCAGCGCCAATCGCAACGGCGACATCCGCTTCGGCCTCGGTGGCATCAAGGGTGTGGGCAGCAACGCTGTCGACGCGGTCATCGAGGAGCGCGAGAAGAATGGGCCGTTCAAGGACATCTACGACATGGTGGAGCGTATCAATCTGAGTTCGTGCAACCGCAAGAGCATCGAGTCGTTCGCCATGTCGGGCGCCTTCGACTCGCTGCCAGACATCACCCGCGAGGCCTTCTTCGAGAAGAACGCGCGCGACGAGTCGTTCAGCGAGGTGCTTGTGAAGTTTGGACAGCGTTTCCAGAGCGGACAGGCATCGATGCAAAACTCGCTCTTTGGCGAAATGGAACCGCTGGAGATTGCCAAGCCGCCCATTCCTAAGGCTGAGCCGTGGCACATCCTCGACCGTCTTAACCACGAGCGCGACCTGGTGGGCATGTACCTCTCGGCACACCCGCTCGATCCCTATTTCCTCGAGGTGAACTATGGCTTTACCACCACATTGGCCGAGTTGCCCAGCGCCAGCGAGCAGCCGGGCAAGCCGCTAACCTTCGGAGGACTCGTGGTCGACTATCAGGAGCGAATGGGAAAACACTCCAAGTTTGGCATCCTCAAGATTGAAGACTACACCGGCACCTACGAGATTCGGCTCTTCGGCCAACGGCTCATCGACTTCGGCAAGTATGGCGTCAAGGGTACGCCAATCATGGTCAACGGTGTGTTTGAGAAGCGCAAGTATGGCGACCAAATCGACCTTAACGTCACCGATATGCAGTTGCTCGACAACGTGCGCGGCTCGCTGGTGCACAACATCTTGATTTCGCTCAACGACGAACAGTTCGAGCAGATGCATTTCCTCAAGGAGCATCTGGCCGACAAGGGTGGCTGTGGGCTGTATTTCCGCGTCAACGACTCCAACACTCGTCGCCATGTCACGCTTGCGTCGAAACGGCGCATCAATGTTGACAAGGCGCTCATCGACGCCCTTCAGGCCGAGGATATCACCTTCAAAGTAAACGCTAACATTTAAGCCGTCAATCATGCCGTGGCTTAGTCACGGCAAAACGAATTTGAACATACAATCATGAAATATGCACTTGTTACCGGCGCTTCGCGAGGCATAGGACGCGCCATAGCACTACGGTTGGCCGCTCAAGGCTTGCCAGTGATTATCAACTATCTGAGCAACCACGAGGCGGCTCACGACGTGGCATGCGAGATTGCCGACGCTGGCGGTAAAGCCGAACTGTTGCCGTTCGACACTGCCAACCCTGAGGCTATCGACGCTGCCATCGACGCTTGGGAGAACAGCCACCCCGACGACCATGTGGGGGTGCTGGTCAACAATGCCGGAATTCGTCGCGACAACGTCATGTTTATGATGCCCGACGACGACTGGCACGCCGTGCTCGACACCACTCTCAACGGCTTCTTTTACATCACGCGCCGCCTGCTCAAGCACATGATGCCGCGCCGCCGCGGTGGGCGCATCATCAACATCGCTTCGCTCTCGGGGGTGAAGGGGATGCCGGGGCAAACCAACTACTCCGCCGCCAAAGCCGCCCTCATCGGCGCCACGAAAGCATTGGCCCAGGAGGTGGCGCCGCGCCAAGTCACGGTAAACGCCATTGCCCCGGGATTTATCGAGACCGACATGACGCGTGAACTGCCTCAGGACGAACTGAAAAAACTTGTGCCGGCAGGGCGTTTCGGCACGCCCGACGAGGTGGCCGCTCTTGCAGCCTTCCTCGCCTCGGACGACGCGGCTTACATCAACGGCGAGGTCATCAACATCAACGGCGGCCTCTACACCTGATCGCCGGGCGCCACGCCATTCACATGGTTTTCGGCCACAACATTATGAATTTTAGGAAAATAAATGTAACTTTGCTGCGAAATAAACAGTAATAATAATCATCTAATAATCATTTCTATGAAAAAAGTATTTATGTTTTTGGCTGCATCAGTAGCCGTTTTAGGTTTGATAGCCTGCAATTCGGGTAATGAAAACAATGCCGAGAGCGCAACCCCAGCCGAAGAAAATGTCGAGGCCGAGGCTCAGCAACCGGCTGCCAACCACCAGCAGCGCGACTTTGAAAGTGCCGACCTTAGCGCCACTATCCCTGAAGGCTGGACTGGCGAAGTGGGTGTCTTCGACGAAGTTAAGATGACCGGAAAAAGCGATGATGGCTTCGACCCCAAGATTGAGGTGAGTGTCATGAAAGGAACAACGGTCGATAAAGAAGTTGAGAAAGAGATGAACAGTAGCGTTGTCAAGAGCGAGGGCGTAAAGATTGGCGAATACACTTTCACCGTGTTGGCTAACGAAGGCTCAGGTGCCAACAAATGTTACGCCCAAGCAGGCGACAACGTGCTCCGGGTAATCGCTGTATTCATCAAGCCTGACACCCCCGAGGTGAAAGCAGTGGTCGAGAGCGTCAAACTCAAATAACGCTTAACCCTGTCATAAACAAAAAAAGAGGGTGAGTCATATTCAGTTATGGCTCACCCTCTTATTGTTGATGTTGCAGAAGTGCGATATCACATCTTATCTTCGTGCTCGGTGATCTCGGCGTCGGTTTGGGTGTAGTTGCCCAGCGAGCCTTCTTTTGCCTGGATGCAGATGTAGGTCATCGGCTCGGCTGATGTGCACTTGAGGTTGCGGTCGCAGTTGGTGGCTACGCGCACTACCGACCCTTCGGCAATGTCAAACGCCTCGTCGTCAACTTGGAAACGACCGGCACCCGACAGAATGATGTAGTTCTCCTCGTTCTCCTTGTGGCTGTGGTAGAACGGGACGGCAACGCCTGTGGGCAGTGTGCCAAATGAAATCTCGCACGATGTGGCATCTGTCACATCTTTAACAAACTGCTTGCCCTCAAAGCCAAGCACCTTACCTACTGAAGTGTGGGCGAACTTGTCGCCGCTGTTCAAAACTTTTATCTCGCTCATAATTTGCAATGGTTTAATATTATTATTAACTTTGCAGCGGAAATCCGCTTTGTTTTTAACACCGCAAAGTTAAGCCGTTTTTCCGAGTCTTGCAAGAAGTAACCTAAAAGTGAGACAGTTACATTTAAGTAAGTAATATTGAGAATGAATGCATTACCACTACGAGAAAATTTAAAAAAATACACCGACATTGAGCATTGCCCTATTCGCAATGTGCTTTCTCACATCTCGGGCAAATGGCCCATTTTGATTTTGTGCATTTTGTCGGAGAACGAGCGTACACGCTTCAACAACATCAGCAAGGCTATCCCCGACATATCGTCGAAAGTGCTGAGCGACACGCTCAAGAGCCTTGAAGCGGATGGCCTTGTCGAGCGACACATTTATGCTGAAATACCGCCAAAAGTGGAGTACTCGCTAACCGACCTTGCCAAGAGTTTAATGCCCATTTTGGGAGAGTTAATTGGCTGGGCGCTCCAGAATTTCGACCACTTCAAGCGATAGGGCAGACCCTCGTCATCGTTTAGTAAATCAACACACTATGGCATACTATTATCCTTTTGGTGAGAGAGTTTATCCCTTGGTGCAACGCAACAAGTCGCCCAAGAAAGTGTTTGTGCTCGGTGTCTATGCCAGTGCCGTCCATGCAAAATGGAGAGCCGGCAACAAGACCATCTGTCAGGCGCTGGCGGTAGCAAGCGAGCCGCGGATTTTCTGGGACGGGAACCAGCAGGAGGCCGCCGAGATTATCGCCCGAATCAACATCCCCAAAGAACTGGGCGTGCTGGAGCCGGCGGGCGCTCATCTCAACGGGCCGTCGGCAAAAGTCCTTGATGAGAACATCCTGGCGCCGCTGGGTTTCACGAGAGAGGACGCTTGGCTGTGCGACTTGTTGCCTGAAACAAGGCTGAATGCCAGCCAAGAAAGGGCGATTCGTGAAAAATACAATCCATTAATCAAGCAATACGGACTGAATGAGGTGACCATACCCAAACGACCGACCACATTTTGCGATGACGCTCGCCGCGATGAGATACTCGCTGAGATAGAATCGTCACAAGCCGGTTTGCTGGTTCTTTTGGGAGATATCCCCATCAGGCAATTTCTTAATAAAGTCGCAAAAGTCAACTATAGGTCGTTGCAGGAATTTGTCGACCTCTATGGCTATGGAGAATGCTCACCGGCAGTGATCAACGGAAAGAGCGTCAACGTCCTTCCGCTTGCTCACCCACGCCAAATAGGCGCTCTCGGTGCCCATGTCGAGAAATGGTCGCGCCTCCACGCCCAGTGGCTGACAAACCGCCTCGCTGTACTCCGGCATCTTGATCACCACCTTCCACAGCCTCATCATCTCTGAACAACGGCCCCATCGCGTCGGCCTGTATTGCGGGCGACAGCCTGCACACCAGCACCCTCACCCGTAGTCTCAACATCCAAAGACCGTCACCGAAGGATGATAAAAATAAGTGATTAATTCGCTGAGAATTAATCACTTTGCTTTGTTGAGCGGTAGACGGGACTCGAACCCGCGGCCCTCAGCTTGGGAAGCTGATGCTCTACCAACTGAGCTACTACCGCAATCTTGTGTTCATCGGCTTTCCCGCGTGGCGGGAGCCGGTGGTTGGTGTGTCGTTTATTTCTTTGCCATGTCGGCCGCGGCAGGGTTGCCGAGTTCGACGGCGGTGATGCTGTCGCCATTCGACGTGGTGACGATGGTGAGCGTGAGCGTGTCGCCGATTTCCCATGCGAAGTCGATGGGGGGCAGGTCATAGAATACGGTGTCGGCACCTTGCTTGAGTACTACGCTGCGTTTTGCTCCGTCGACGGCAATGCCGGTCACCATGCGTCCGTTGCTTTGCGGCAGGCTCATCACGGCCTCCTTCACGGTGTCGGTGGCGATGGAGTCGGCCTCGGTGGCGTTGTCGGTTGTCCCGGCGTTGTCGCAAGCGGCGAGGGCTATCAGCGGCAGCAGTGCTATGGTTTTGAATATGTGTTTCATTGTGTTGTGCGGCCTGTTGGCTTTACGCAGTGCAAAATTACTGCAATTTTCATTATTATCGTTACGTTTAACATGATTTTTCTGATGTGTGAAGTGTTTTTGCGCTGCTGCCCCCTAATTTTGCAGTGTAAAACAAAACGACTTACTACAATGGGAACGATGACAATGAATATTTGCAACACGGTGGCCATGAGCGACCAGTTGCTGATGACGGTGAGCATCAACGGTGCTGCGAAACTCAACTGCTCGGGTACGGGGTTTTCAAGCCTGGACGACGTGCTGGCTTATGTTCGCGAGCGTATAGGCAGTTTTGTGGGCTTGGCACGGGTGACTGTCCGCAACAAGACTCAGGGTTGGTCGCGCATGCTGTCGCTGTCGCGTCACAGCCAAGCCTGCTATGCACGCCGTGCATAAGATGTTGTGCGGCAATGGGCGCAAAAACAGCGTAAAAATGCGTTTTTTTTGAAAAAAAGTGGCGCAAGTTTTGCTGTGTGGGAAATTTTGTGTAATTTTGCGCCGCAATTTTGCGAAACAACATATATAATTAACGTAATGTATTTAGATTCAGAGAAAAAGAAAGAGATCTTTGGAACTTACGGTGCCAGCAATACTGATACTGGGTCTCCCGAGGCACAGATTGCATTATTCTCTTACCGTATTTCCCACCTGACCGAGCACTTGAAGGTCAACAAGAAGGATCATACGACTCAACGTGCACTGAAGATGCTGGTTGGTAAGCGTCGCAAACTGTTGGATTATCTGGCAGCAAAGGACATCAACCGCTATCGCGCACTCATCGCTAAGAAGGAACTGGGTATCCGCAAGTAATCCCCACAACCTCGCAACAGCGAAGTCAAGTGACACAAAAAGCCGCAACTCTGCAATGGAGTTGCGGCTTTTCTTGTTGGCTGCTTTAACCCAAATCGGTCATTAGAAATTATGTCAGAACAGAATATCTAATAACCGATTTGGGTTAAAGGTCGCAGGTCACTAAGTTGAACACGTCTTTGATGTGGTTTGCGTTGTGCAGGGCCTGCTGGACGTCGGTTGCTGTCCCGGCTTCGGCGGGCACGGCTTTGATGAGTTTCTCGTTTTTGAAATACAGCCGGCTCTCCACCGGATTGCCGCTGTCGTAGTCGATGTGGCGCTCGTAGAAGAAGAGCAGTTGGTGCGTCTCGTAGTCGAAGAGATACTCATAGTAATACTCCCATACCGCGATGTTGTAACTCAGGGTGGCCAGCAGAATCTTTGGCATGCTGCACTCGTCGCAGCCGGGATACCAGTCGTCGTTCTGATAGTAGATGCGCATGGTGCGATGCTGGATTCCCGAGCCGGGCAGCATGCGGTCGATGGTGATGCAGGTGCTGTCGGGACGATTATAGTTTGTGTCGTCGGGATCGGCAATCTGTGCCTTGATGTTGTTATACGTCTCGCGGATGGCCGCAATATCGTCAGCAGCCATGGCTGTTACGCTCAGCGTGGCGAGCATAAGCAGCGTGAAAAGAATTTGTTTCATAATGTACTGGTTGATAGAATTAATATTGTGATTATTTAATTGTAAAAATTGTGTGTTGATAGTTGTCAGTTTAGTTTTGCTCAACTGCTACGGTGTCGAGTGGAACGACATCGAGGTCAACACTGTCGACGGCGAGCGAGTCGAATAACAACTCGTCTTCACAGTCGCGGGTTGGGGCATGCCACTGTCCCACAGCAAAAGCAATGATGGCGATAAATCCAATTACTAAGGTCGCGAATCCGCACCCCAGCACGGCCGGCCAGCGTGGTTTGAAGAACAGGCCGATAAAGCATAGTACAATACCGGCACCGAGCAGTATCAGCATAATGTCGCTCCAGATATATATTGAGGCGACGCTGGCGATGAGCAGGCCCAAGCCAATGAAGCCAATGTAGCGTTGCCACTTTGGTCGCTCGGGCGGCATGGGTTGGCTCATGCCTGAGGGGGTGTTGTAAGTGTCCATATCTATCAGTATTAATAACGTTTGTCAGAATGAGTCGGCCTGCCGTGCCTCATTTGGCCGTCGCGGTCGAGTCCCGGGTCGCGGTGCGGCCCATGGCGCTCGCCCTTATGTATGAACGGCAAGTGCTCGATGGGTGCGATCACGAATGAGAAGGTGCGCTCGCGGTCGCATGGCAGTCGGTGCTGCGGCAGGGGCCGAGCGCCCCAACTGTTGATGCCGCCCACGCCGGCCATGTAGCCGTCCAAAAACAGGTTGGTGTATCTCGACTGCGGCACCTGCTCCCAGTGTCGCTGGCCCTTCTCGAGCTCAGGCTCGTCGAGGTCGGCGATGTCGTAGTGCATTGCCGAGGCGAAGAACGGCTGCTCGCTGTAGATGGTGACTCCATAGTCATGCTTGTTGCTCTGACGCCACCAGCGCACATCGCTGCGCGTGCCGGTTTCCTGCGGGCGGACATAGTGGTATGGGATGTCGTCAACATCCATATAATAATACCCTACACGCTGCGAGTGGTAGCGGTCGACATAACTCTCATGTGGTCCGCGTCCGAAAAACGAGCAGTGGGTCATCTCATGTGGCATCTGCATCACCATGCCCATGCGCGGCATGTCGGGGATGTCGGCACCGTCGTCAGGCGTGAGCGTCTCGGTGACCCACATTCGCCCGGTGTTGTAGATGTCGTATTTCAGCGTAAGGTTGCAACTCACCTCGTCCAGACGATAGCGTGCTGTGACGGTCACCTGGCGCCCGGTTTCATTTTTTGCCTCGAGGCTCAGCAGGCGCAGGGTGGGGTTTCGCCAGGCGCGCCCTTTCTGGTCCATCCAACTGCCCAGGTCGTTGTCGGTGACAGCCCGCCAGAAATTCGGGCGCAGTTTGCCCTCGAGCAGATTTGTGCTACCGTTTTCCATCATGCCTGGGTGTCTCTGCCGATTGGCGTTATCGTCTTTACTCACCAATTCGTAGTCATCTAACAGTCCATCGTTCTTGTCGAAATAGATTGTTACATTGTTTGTCTTCACCAGCAAGCGTTCGCTGTTGGCATCGTTGAACCACACTGAGCGTCCCAGATAATCGTGCTGGTCATCCATCTGCACTGGGATGCTCAGTTTCTCGCTTGGCGTCTTGCCATACACCTGCTCGGTGGCCACCACGGTACCGGCCTTGAGCAGGGGCTCGTCGTTTTTGAGCACGATGTCGATATTCACAAACTCGCCGCGGTAATTCGGCAACAACGGCAGCACATATTCGCGCCACTGCTGTGGTGCGATGTCGAGCGTGTCGATGGTGCCGCGCTGAATCTCGCCGGCGTTGTTGCTCATGGTCCACAGCATGCGGTAGTTGTCGGTCGAGCGGAAGAAGTTGTCGTTTTTCACGCGTATGAGGCCGCTCTCCACGTCCACCTGCTCGATGAGTATGTTCTGGTAGCAGTAGGCCACCTCATGGGCTTGCGGACTCAGTTGGCGGTCGGGCCCCACGATGCCATTGCAGTTGAAGTTGTTGTCGCTGGCGTCGTAGTTATTGTAGTCGCCACCATATTTATATATTTTGTTGCCCAGGCTGTCGGTGCCGTGCAGCGCCTGGTCGGCGAAGTCCCAAATGAAGCCGCCCTGGAACTTGTCGTGGCTGCGAACGGCCTGCCAGTATTCCCACAAGCCGCCGCTACTGTTGCCCATGGCGTGCGAGTATTCGCACAAAATCAGAGGCTTGCCGTGCTGGGCGTCGGTCGACTCGCTGTAGCGCACGCAGTCGTCCTGACTCATGTACATGGGGCAGAAGATGTCGGTGTTGTCGCCCGTCCCGGCTTGCTCAAACTGCACCGGGCGGCTCACGTCTTGCGACTTAATCCAGCGGTAAGCCTCGGCAAAGTTCGGGCCGTCGACAGTCTCGTTGCCCAAACTCCACACGATAATGCTCGGGTGGTTATAGTTGACGCACACATTGTGCTGGTTGCGCTCCAAGATTTGCTTGGCGAACGCCTTGCCGCGTGACGGCGCGTCGGCGTTGTAGCCAAAGCCGTGCGACTCCTGGTTGGCCTCGGCAACGACGTAGAGGCCATACTGGTCGCATAGGTCGTACCACACCGGGTCGTCGGGGTAGTGGCTGGTGCGCACCGCATTGATGTTAAGGCTCTTCATCACCTTGATGTCTTCAACCATGCGGTCGCGGCTCACAACATAGCCGCCGTCGGGGTCCAATTCGTGGCGGTTCACGCCCTTGATAAGGATTGGCTTGCCGTTGAGCAGCAGTTGCGAGCCCACAATCTCCACGCGGCGGAACCCAAACTTCATCGGTATGCTCTCAACCACGGTGTTGCCTTGCCGCGCTACCACCAGCAGTTCGTAGAGGTTTGGCGTCTCGGCCGTCCACAACATCGGGTTGGCAACGCTTATTTCGGGGTTTGAGCCACGATACACTTCGCGGCCACCTGGCTCACGCACCACGTATTCCATCGCCGGCTTGCCAATTGTTGTTGCCTCGATGCGCAGCGTGCCGGTGCTGAAGTTGGCGTCGAGGGTGGGGTGGAGGCGCACATCTTCCACGTGGCACTTCTTGTCGCGGCAGTAGAGGTAACTGTCGCGGGCGATGCCGCTCAGGCGCCAAAAGTCCTGGTCCTCGCAGTAACTGCCGTCGCACCAGCGCATCACCTGCATGGCTATCACGTTCTCACCCGGCACAATCATGGATGTGACATCGAACTCTGCCGCCACCTTGCTGTCCTCGCTGTAGCCGGCAAACTTGCCGTTGACCCACAGATAGACGCACGATGTCGCCGAGCCGATGTGCGCAATCACCTGCTCGCCTTTCCACTCGGCAGGCACCTCGATGGTGCGGCGGTAACTGCCCACATGGTTGTCGCGGATGGGCACCTGCGGCGGGTTGTTCTCGAAATGGCCGCGCCATGCAAAGCCGATGTTGACGTACACCGGGTCGCCGTAGCCGTTCAGTTCCCACATGCCCGGCACGGGCATGGTCGCCCAGCCGCTTACGTCGTAGTCCTTGCGGAAGAAGTCGGTTGGGCGCTCGTCGGCATTGGCTACCCAATTAAATTTCCACAGGCCATCGAGCGAAATAAAGCGGGACGAGTTGCTCCTGTTGTTGGCTGTGGCCAGCGCCTCGCTTTCGTAGGCAAAAAAGTGGGCGTGCGACGGCAAGCGGTTCACCGCGTTCACTTGCAGGTCGTGCCACTCGGTGAACGACGCGCCCTTGTTGCTGCCCAATACAGTAAGGCTTGACAGCGCAAGCAGTCCTATGACAAAGTATCTCATGACCGATATATTTTTCCCAGTAGCAAAATTAGACAATCTGCACCGAAAAGGCAAACTTTTTGCGATAAAAACGGCAGTATGTGATTTTTTTTAAAAATTTCTCTCTTTCTTCGCAATAAAAGCGTAATCACTACGTTATATAAATGTAATTTTAATTTATTTACTAATTCTATTGCCTATGCAAAAAACCTCTACTCACTATCGAGAGGAGAACAAGGTAGGGCAATCATTTATGGGACCGAAACGGTCGACCGTTGAATTTATCAAACAATTTGCACGGGCTTACTCTTACAATCGTATGGTGCCCGCTGGCTTAGGCGGTTTTGTTGCCAACTGACGCTCTCCATTAAAAATTTTGCGACGACTCTGATTTGATTCAGAGCCGTCGCTTTCTTTGTTATCCCGCTGTGGGATTATGTGCTTGTGCATCAGTCGCCGAGCAGGCGCTCGAGCACGGTCTTCACCAGGTCGTTAACCGCCGTTTTGTAGTTCGGGTTGACGTTGGTGGCAACGCGGTTGGCGATAATCGAGCAAATGGTGATTGCGCGGTGGCCCAGGATTTTTGCCAGACCTTGCAGTGCGGCGCTCTCCATTTCATAGTTGGTGATGTGGCCGCCGGCATACTCAAATTCCTCGATGCGCTTGTTCAGTTCGGGCTCAGCCAGTTCGGCGCGCACCTCGCGGCCCTGGGGGCCGTAGAAGCCCACGGCGCTGATGGTGTAGCCGCGCACCATGTCGTCACGGCCGATACGCTCGACCAGGGTTGGGTCGGCATCGACAACGTAAGGCTTGGCAAAGAGCGGGTTCCACTTCACATAGTCGCAGAAAGCATGCTCAAAGTCCAGGTCGCTCACGCTGTTGCGGGCAGCATAGTAGTTCAGCACGCCGTCGAAGCCCAGAGCCTTGGCGGCAATCACCGGGGTGCCCACGGGCACATAAGGTTGCAGGCCGCCCGAGGTGCCGATGCGGATAATGTTGAGCGTGCGGTGCTCCTCGCGGGGCATGCGGGTGGCGAAGTCGACGTTGGCAAGGGCGTCAAGTTCGGTCATCACGATGTCGATGTTGTCACCGCCGATGCCGTGCGACAGAGCCATCACCGGCTTGCCGTTATAGGTGCCGCCTATGGTGTGGAACTCGCGGCTCGACACCTCGAAATCGCGAGTGTCGAAGTAACTCGCAATCATGTCGACGCGGCCGGGGTCGCCACAAATCACAATGTTGTCACACAACTGCTCAGGAAGCAGGTGGATATGGAATACCGAGCCGTCGCTATTGATAATCAACTCACTGTCGGGGATAATTTGTTTTTTCATAACTCAATAAAGCGGTTAGAGGTTTAACGAAAAAGCAAAATTACAAAATTATTTCCAAATTTCACAGGATTGCACTCAAAATTTTGCTTTTTCACCAAAAAAATCGAAATTATTGCCAGGGAATGCCCCAAAACTATTTAGGCTTTAAGGCACAACCTCAATCTATGCCGTGCTTGGCGAGCAGCGTGGCCATCTCTTGCTGAATGGCGCTGGCTCGCTGGGCTGCCACGGTGGCAAAGTCGTCGCCGCTGCTGGCATGGATGATGCCGCGCGAGGAGTTCACGATCAGGCCGCACTCGTCGGTCATGCCATATTCTGCCACCTCGGCAAGGCTGCCGCCTTGTGCGCCAACGCCGGGCACCAGCAGGAAGTGGCGCGGGATAAGTTCGCGCACACGTTGCAGCATCGTGGCCTTGGTGGCACCAACGACAAACATCAGGCTGTTCTCGTCGCTCCACTGGCTCACGCGCCTGATGACACGTTCGTAAAGCGGCTCGCCCGACTGGTCGACGGTGAACTGGAAGTCGTTCGCTCCCTTGTTCGACGTCAGAGCGAGCACAATCACCCACTTGCCGTCGTGGCCTAAGAATGGCGTAACACTGTCTTCGCCCATATAGGGCGCTACGGTGATGGCGTCGACCTTCAACTGCTCAAAGAAACTGTGAGCATACATACGGCTTGTGTTGCCGATGTCGCCGCGTTTGGCGTCGGCGATAATCATCACCTCGGGATAGTTCTCGCGCAGGTAGGCCACGGTGCCCACAAATGCCTCGTAGCCCGCTACGCCATGCGCTTCGTAGAACGCCAGGTTGGGCTTGAACGCTACGGCATATTGTGCCGTGGCGTCGATGATGGCGCGGTTAAATGCCAGCAGGTCGCCATCGAGGCTGGCCGGCATTTTAGCGATATCGGGGTCTAAGCCCACGCACAGAAAACTCTTTTTTTGGCGTATTTGCGCCAGCAATTCGTCACGTGTCATAATTCAGTCTCTTTTAGTTTTTCAGCATTCTCGGCCACGATGAGGTGGTCGATGCAGTCTTGGATGTCGCCGTCCATGAAGGCCGGCAGGTTGTAAATTGTGTACCCGATGCGGTGGTCGGTGATGCGGCCTTGCGGGTAGTTGTAAGTGCGGATTTTTGCGCTGCGGTCGCCTGTCGACACCAGCGTCTTGCGGCGGCTGGCGATGTCGTCGACATACTTCTGGTGCTCATTGTCGTAAATGAAGGTGCGCAAGCGGGCCAGCGCGCGCTCCTTGTTCTTGGGCTGGTCGCGCGTCTCGGTACATTCGATAAGAATCTCCTGCTGCTCGCCGGTGTTGGGGTTTGTCCACATGTAGCGCAAGCGCACACCCGAGTTCACTTTGTTCACGTTCTGGCCGCCGGCTCCGCTGCTGCGGAAGGTGTCCCACTTGATCTCGCCCTCGTTGATGTGCACGTCGAAGGGCTCGGCTTCGGGCAGCACGGCAACACTGGCTGCCGATGTGTGCACGCGGCCTTGTGTCTCGGTCACCGGCACACGCTGGACACGGTGCACGCCCGACTCGTATTTCAGCACGCCGTACACGCCGTCGCCCGTCACGCTGAAGATGATCTCCTTGTAACCGCCGGCAGCGCCCTCGGTGCAACTCGACACCTGTATGTTCCAGTGGCGGGCCTCGCAATATCGCGTGTACATGCGCGCCAGGTCGCCGTCAAACAGTGCCGCCTCGTCACCGCCCGTGCCAGCCCGGATTTCAAGCACGGCGTTCTTGCCGTCTTCCGGGTCCTCGGGGATGAGCAGCAACTTAATCTCCTCTTCTTGCTTGGGAAGTTGGGCCGTGACCTCGTCAAACTCTTCGCGCGCCATGGCGCGCAGGTCGTCGTCGCTCTCATGCTCAAGCACGTTGCGAGCGTCGGCAATGTCGTCAAGCATCTGGCGATAACGGCGAGTGGCGGCAAGCAGCGTTTCCAGGCTCTTGTATTCCTTGGTGAGTTTGACGTAACGTTGCTGGTCGGCAATCACGGCCGGGTCGGTGATGAGGGTGCCAATCTCCTCGAAACGAGCATCAAGTCCCTCAAGGCGTTGTAAAAGTGTGTTTTCTGCCATGTCTTTCACAAATATTGTGCAAAGTTACAAAGAAATTCGGAATTTTTGCCTAATTTTGTATGTGGTATCGAAAACTTCACGATTATGAAAACTATAGTTCTTCAATCATTGCGAATTGTCTTGGTGATTGCGATTGCCTCGATGGCCTGTGTGGCGTGGGCCGACGACAGCATGGCTATCAGGCTGTATAACAACGAACGCTACGTCGAGGCGCTGCCGCTGGTGGCTGAGGCCGCCCAGGCGGGCAGCGTTGAATGCCAGCGCATCTTAGGTATGATGTACCGCTTCGGCGAGGGCACCGAGGTTGATTACGACAAGTCGTTCACTTGGCTGAAAAAGGCTGCCGACAGTGGCGACGCCGAGGCCTGCTATTATCTTGGCCTGGCATTTTACGAGGGGCAGGGCACCGCAGCCGATAATGGCGAGGCATTTCGGTATTTCAAGCAGGGTGCTGATGCCGGTAACTTATATGCCATGTGCAACTTAGGCTACTGTTATACTATGGGTATAGGCACCGAGATCGACTACGATAAAGCGTTCCAATACTATGCCGAAGCGGCCGACGGCGGCTCGGCGGTTGGCATGAACAACCTGGCGACGTGTTACGAATTGGGCCAAGGGGTGGAGAAAAACCAAGAGTTGGCGGTACAATGGTATCGCCTCTCTGCCGACCATCATAACGCTTTGGCGCAATATACTTTGGCTCAGATGTATCTCGAAGGCCGTGGTGTGGAGAAAGATGCTGCCACTGCTGTGTCGTTGCTATGCGAAGCGGCAGAGAGCAACAGGGTTGAGGCCGAGCGGGCTTTGGCAGGATGCTATGAGCGCGGCGAAGGCACGCCCGTCGACCTCGGCATGGCGGCCTATTGGTATCTCACCGCCGCCGAGGCTGGCGACGCGGAGTCGATGATGAAGATGGGCCAGATTTATGAAAATGGTCAGGGCACGACGCGCGACTTCAAGCGTGCCGCCGAGTGGTATCGTCGTGCTGCCGAAGCCGGCGTCACCGACGCTCAGCAAGCCCTCGACCACCTCACCAAATAACCTATTACCTGAAAAAAAAACAGCGAATTACGCGAATTTCTACGAATCTCTCTAATGAGTTTATTCGTAAAAATTCGCGTAATTTGCGTTTGATTTTTAGCACAAGCCGATGGCCTTATAACTGGTTGGCGAGGAATTGCTCGGCGCGGCGCAGGTCGTCGGGGGTGTCGATGCCGATGGTGTCGATGGTCGTCACCGCGGTCTGAATCGTCAGCCCGTTCTCCAGCCATCGCAACTGCTCAAGCGACTCCGCGATTTCGAGCGACGACTGCGGCAGTTTCGTCACCTGCTCAAGCACGTGGCTGCGATAGGCGTAGAGTCCGACGTGGGTAAAGTATTGCTTTAACGATGGCCATTCAGCGCACTCATGGCCACGAACATACGGAATCACCGAACGCGAGAAATACAGTGCGCGGCCTTGGTCGTCGGTCACCACTTTCACCACATTGGGGTTCTCGAGGTCGGCGTAGGGGCGGGTAGGGGCAAACGGCTTCAAGAGGGTTGCGATATGTGTCTCGGGCACAGCAAAGCAGCCCATCAGCGCGCGCAGTTGCTCGGGCTGGATAAACGGCTCGTCGCCTTGGATGTTTATCACGACGTCCTCGCCGTTGCCGACTTTCAGGTAGGCCTCCCAGCAGCGGTCGGTGCCACTGCGGTGCGCCGTGCTCGTCATCACTGCCGTGCCGCCAAAGCGTGTCACCTCGTCGGCGATGCGCTCATCGTCGGTGGCGACGACAACGTGCTCGAGCACCTGGCTCACCTGCCGATATACGCGTTCAATAACCGTCATGCCGCCTAACTTGGCCAGTGGCTTGGCCGGAAAGCGGGTCGACCCGTAGCGGGCTGGAATAATTCCAATAAATGTGGTATCGTTCATATCTTGTTGATTGATAGTTGTTTCAAGTCGTTGTCGCAAGTCGATTGACCTTGCGCAACTGCAAAATTAGCAAAAATCTACTTGTAGAAACCACAAATTAAACAAATTAAACATATAATATAGCCATTAGCAATTCATCCCCGAAATTACGCCGTGTTTCGGAAAAACTCAAAACAAGTTTTGGTTTTTCGCTCGGTTTGCAGTAATTTTGCACGCATAAATAATACACCTTTTGATACTATAACATGAAGAATTCACAGACAACCACAAACGTTGATGAGATGAAGTATTTGCGGCTGCTTGCTCGCAACTTCCCCAACGTGGCAACTGCCACCACCGAAATCATTAATCTTGAGGCAATTCTCAATCTGCCCAAAGGCACCGAGCACTTCCTTGCCGACCTGCACGGAGAGTACGAGGCTTTCCAGCACGTGCTGCGCAACGCCTCGGGTACCATCAAGCGCAAGGTTAACGAGATTTTCAACGAAACGTTGAGCATTCGCGAGATTAAAGAGTTGTGCACGCTCATCTACTATCCTAAGGAGAAACTCGAACTTATGAAAACCGAGTTGCCCGATGAAGAGGAACTTAACGACTGGTATTTCATAACAATCAACCGCCTGGTGCGTGTGTGCCGCAACGTGTCGTCGAAATATACCCGTTCTAAGGTGCACAAGGCACTGCCCGACGATTTCTCTTATATCATCCAAGAGTTGCTCCATGAGCGCTCCAGCGACCCCAACAAGCAGGCCTACGTCGACGGTATTGTGCATTCAATCATCGAAACACGCCGCGCCGACGCCTTCATCATTGCCATGTGCAACCTCATTCAGCAACTCACCATCGATGTGCTGCACATCCTGGGCGACGTGTTTGACCGTGGTCCCAGTCCCGACAAAATCATGGACATCCTGTGCAATTACCACAATTTCGATATTCAGTGGGGCAATCACGACATCCTGTGGATGGGTGCCGCCGCCGGCAACGACTGCTCGATAGCCAATGTGCTGCGCATCGCCTTGCGTTACGGCAACCAATATGTGATTGAGAATTGCTACGGCATCAACCTGCTGCCGCTGGCAACCTTTGCCATGGCCACTTATCCTGGCGACTGCAGCGCGTTCCGCCCGAAGGTGATTGACGGACGCACCGACGACCTCCAGGACAACAAACTGCTGACACAGATGCACAAAGCCATCACCATCATCCAATTCAAACTTGAGGCCGCAACCATCGCACGCAGGCCCGAGTTTGATATGGATGACCGCCGCCAGTTGCACCTGATTGACTACGAGAACCAGTGCATCAAACTGACAAACGGCAAGACCTACAAACTCACCGACATCGACTTGCCGACTGTGGATCCCAAGAATCCTTATGCCCTCACACCGGGCGAGGCCGCCGTGGTCAAGCATCTGCACGAGGCGTTTACCGGCTCTGAGAAATTGCGCCGCCACATCCTGTGCATGTTCCGCAACGGATGCATCTACACCGTCACCAACGGCAACTTGCTCTATCATGCCTCAATACCTCTGAACGAGGACGGCACATTGAAGGACGTGGTTATTCAAGGCAAGAAATACCACGGCAAGGCCCTGCTGAAGAAGGCCGGCGAATTGATTCGCGAGGCATACTTTGGCGCCGACACAACCGCACAGCATGCTTTTGCCCTTGACTACATATGGTATTTGTGGTGTGGCAAGGATTCGCCGGCGTTCGACAAGGATAAGATGACCACCTTCGAGCGCTACTTTATTGCCGACAAGGAGGCCTGGAAAGAGAAAAAAGGCAACTATTACACCATGCGCGACAATCCCGAGGTGTGCGACCGCATCCTCGACGAGTTTGGCGTGACCGGCAAGTTCCGCCACATCATCAACGGCCACGTGCCGGTGAAGACCATCAAGGGCGAGCAGCCGGTGAAGGCCGGTGGCAAACTTATGGTGATTGATGGCGGCTTCAGCAAGGCTTACCAACCCGAAACGGGTATCGCCGGATACACCCTGGTGTACCATTCGCGCGGCTTCCAGTTGGTTCAGCACGAGCCGTTTACCTCAATCACTAAGGCTATCGAGGAAGGACAGGATATCGTGTCGACCTATCAACTCGTTGAGATGGCCGACCACCGCATGCTCGTGAAGGACACCGACAAGGGTGAGGACCTGCGAGAGCAAATCGCCGACCTTAAGAAGTTGTTGCGCGCTTTCCGAAATGGCGACATTAAGGAAAAGGCTTGGCAGCCAATCACCAACAAGCGCTGACGCCAACGTCGGTGAAAATGTCGCTTTAGTCGACTCTTTTATGGCTATTTGTCGGTTTTTTCAGGCAAAAGATTGCCAAATTGAAAAATATGCTTTATATTTGCAACGTTTTTAAGAGTGAAAACAATAAATTTTATTATACATAATTTTTAAAACATTTTGAAAATGAAAAAATTACTGTCTTTAGTTTTAAGCGCATTACTGGTGATGGGTGTCACTGGTTGCGGTACTTTGAACAACACCTCTAAGGGTGCAATCTTTGGAACTGGTGGCGGCGCTGCCGTGGGTGCTGGTCTCGGCGCTCTGTTTGGCAAGGGCAAAGGTGCTGCTGTGGGTGCTGCTATCGGCGCTGTAGTCGGTGGTACTGCTGGTACACTCATCGGCAAGAAGATGGATAAGCAAGCCGAAGAACTCGCTCGCATCAATGGCGCACAAGTCGACACCATGACCGACGTTAACGGTCTGCGTGCCATCAAGGTCACCTTCGATCAGGGTATCCTCTTCGCTACTGGCAAGAGCAACCTCAGTGCAAACGCTAAGAACTCGCTCAACGAGTTCGCTATCTCGCTGCAGAACAATCCTCAGACCAACGTACAGATTGCCGGTCACACCGACAACACTGGTACGCGCGCCGTCAACGAGCGCCTGTCGAAGGAGCGTGCAAACTCGGTCTTCAACTATCTCGTTAACGCTGGTGTGGCTCCCAACCGCATGACCGCCGACGGATATGCTTACGACTTCCCCGTTGCCAGCAACGACACCGAGGCAGGACGTGCTCAGAACCGCCGCGTCGAGGTTTACATCTCGGCTAACGAGGCAATGATTCAGGCTGCTGAAAACGGCACCCTGCAGTAAATCGAAAATGGTGCTTTCTCAGCGCCATAGCAGAATTTAAAAGGTAAATGACCGGTCACGATTGCGTGGCCGGTTTTTTTTACTAATGGCCAATGTATCATCATCGTAACACCATTTTTGCTTTTTATTTGCGAGAATGGGCGATTTTTCGTAACTTTGTGCCTAACTAAAAACATCACAACGCGATGAAAAGATTTCTTTTGTCAGCCGTAGTGGCGCTGCTCGCTATTGTGGGGTCGCTGTACGCCCCGCTGCAGGCGCAGGACTTCACCGATGCCGACACGCTGCGCTTTGTCGACGCGCTCGATTTCCGCATGATAAACTATGCCTTCGACCGCTCCTTCGAGTCGCGCATACCTCTCACACTGCGCGACAGTGTGCGCACCACGCTCTGGGAGCGCGCACAGTGCACCAGCGGCAAGGCGATTCGTTTCGCCACCAATTCGCATGCCGTGGCCGTGCGCTACAACCTGCTCACCAACATGCACATGATGCATATGGCCGACACCGGAATCAAGGGCACCGACCTCTACATCCTCGACGACGATGGCTCATGGCAATTTGTGAACTGCAACCGTCCTGTGCGCATCGACAGCGATGTGAGGCCGCGTGAGGACTCAATTCAACGCAAAGTGTACGTTGACAAACTCGATGGCCGCATGCATGAATACATGCTCTATCTGCCGCTCTACGACGGCGTGCGCTGGCTCGAGATTGGTGTCGACAGCACCGCGGTCATCACACAGCCGCAAGTCGAGAGCCCGCGACGCGGCAAGAAATTCATCTTCTACGGCACCAGCATCCTGCAAGGCGGATGCGCATGCCGTCCCGGCATGGTGGCAACAAGCATCATTCAGCGCGACCTCGACATCGAGTGCGTGAACATCGGCATCAGCGGCGAGGGCAAGATGGACAGTTGCATGGCGCGCGCCATGGCATCGATCCCCGACGTGGAAGCGTTCATTCTCGACCCCGTGCCTAACTGCACCAAGAACATGTGCGACTCGCTAACCTACGGATTTGTGAATATCATACGCACATTGCGGCCCGAGGTGCCCATCATAATGGTCGAGGGCCCGATGTACAGTTATGCCAAGTACAGTTCGTTCTACGGCAAATACCTGCCGCAGAAGAACTATGAATTCCATAAGAACTACCTTAAACTGCGCGAGGAAAACCCGCGCAACCTCTACTATGTGGACTGCGAAAACTTGTGGGGACCTAACAACGAAGGCTCGGTCGACGGCATCCACCTTACCGACATCGGCTTCTACTTCTACGCCATGAAACTTGAGCCTTACCTGCGCGCTATCCTGGAGAAGCGCGAGGTGCCGTTCCAGGACAAGGTCAACAAGCCATATCCACCCATCGAGGACTGACGACACGTTGAAACAGAAAGACTACATATTGTCGCTTATCGAGGAAGGCGAGCACGAGCATCAGGATTTTAAATACCAAATCAGCGATGCCCGCAAGATTGCCCGCAGCATCTCGGCGTTTGCCAATAACGACGGCGGCCACCTGCTGGTGGGCGTGAAGGACAACGGGCACATTGCCGGGGTGAGCAGCGACGAGGAAATATACATGATCGACCAGGCGGCGCAGATGTATTGCCGCCCCGAGCAGAAGGTGAGTTATAAACTCTACCGCGTGGCCGACAAGCAGGTGCTCAAGGTCGACATCGCTCCGGCGGACGACAAGCCGGTGCTTGCACAGGACGACAACGGCAAGTGGCGCACTTACTACCGCGTGGCCGACGAGAATGTGCTCGCCAGCAATGTGCATGTGAAGGTGATGCAGCATCGCAAGGACGACGCGCAGCCTTTCTCGTTCACCGAGCGCGAGAAGCAACTCATCGACTATCTGGGCAACCACGGCGCCATCACCATCGACGGGTATATGCGCCTCGCCCACTGCAGCCGCGACATGGCCGAAAACAGCGTGGTGGAGATGTGCGACATCGGGGTGGTCGAACTGTATTATCACGACGGACAGTGCCTGGTGACACTGGCTCAAAACGACGACGAATAAACAACAACATATAAATATATTAATTAACCAAAAACAAACTTTATGATGAAACATCTTTTAGTAGCCTCTTTGGCTCTCGCGCTGGCGTTCAACGCTGGTGCCGACGACAAGGTGGTGAACCCCGACAGCACGGGCTTCAAGTTCACCGACGTTAAAGTGATACCCACCACTCCTGTTAAGGACCAGAACAAGTCGGGAACGTGCTGGTGCTATTCGACCAACACTTTCTTCGAGAGTGAGATTCTGCGCAAAACAGGTAAGGAAGTGCACTTGAGCGAGGGCTTCGTGGTCAACCACTGCTATCTCGACAAGGCTATCAAGTACATCCGCATGGACGGCGAGATTAACTTTGCCGAGGGTGGCGGCGCTGCCGACGTTGAGTACGTATGGCGCACTTACGGTATGATGCCTAACGAGGTGTATACCGGCATGACCAATGGCGACAAGAAATTTGACACCAGCGAACTTACCGATGCTCTCAAGGGCTATGTGAGCGTGATCAACAAGCGTCACCTCAAGAAACTCACCCCGTCATGGATCGAAGGTTTCCAGGGCATCCTCACCGCCTACATGGGCAAGATTCCCGAGACCTTCCAGTGGGAGGGCAAGACCTACACTCCGCAGAGCTATGCCGCCTCGTTGCCCATCAAGATGGATGACTACGTAGGCATCGCTTCGTTTACGCATCATGATTTCTATAAGCCCTTCATCCTTGAGGTGGCCGACAATTGGCTGTGGTACAGTTACCAGAACGTGCCCATCGAGGAACTGCTCGCCATCGTTAACAACGCCATCGACAACGGTTACACCGTGGCTTGGGGCGCCGACGTGAGCGAGAAGGCCTTCAAGTGGCGTAAGGGTTATGCCGTACTGCCTGTTGAGAAGGATGTACCCGACCTGACTGGCAGCGACATGGAGCGCTGGACTCAGCTTAGCGACAAGGACCGTGAGGAAGAGAAGTGGGACATCAAGGGCCCGGTTGAGGAAATCAAGGTTACCCAGGAGATTCGCCAGCAGATGTTCGACAACAAGGAGACTACCGACGACCACGGTATGGTGATTATGGGTAAGGCTGTAGACCAGGAGGGCAACCGCTACTTCAAGGTGCAGAACAGTTGGGACACCAACCAACTGTATCACGGCTTCTTCTATGTGAGCGAGGCATTCTTCATGGCTAAGACCCTCGACATCCTCGTTAACAAGGCCGCCGTTCCTGCCGACATCGCCAAGAAAATGGGTATCAAGTAATTAATTTCGGCTTTTAACGGTTGCTAAATGCAACTACCCGATATGGGCGAGAAACCTCCGCGGTTTCCCGCCCATTGTGTTACTGCGCCCACGCCAGGAAATAGCCGCTTTAGCCTTTATAGCCGCTTTAGCCTTTATAGCCTTTTAGCCTTTATAGCATCAATAGTTTCTATCGAGGAAAAAATATGGGCGGGAAACCGCGGTGGTTTCTCGCCCATAGTGTGTGTTGTGCGGGGGATTATCCCAGGAAGCCGAGCAGGACGCCGGCAGCCACTGCCGAGCCAATCACGCCAGCCACGTTCGGGCCCATGGCGTGCATCAGCAGGTAGTTGCTGGGATCGGCTTTCAGGCCCTGGTCGTTGCTTATGCGTGCTGCCATTGGCACAGCGCTTACGCCGGCGTTGCCAATGAGCGGGTTCAACTTCTTGTGCTTGGGCAGGATGAGGTTGAAGATCTTCACGAAAAGAACACCCGATGTCGTGGCAATGATAAATGCCATGAAACCAAGGGCGAAAATCTTGATAGTCTCAATAGTGAGGAACTCCGAAGCCTGTGTCGAAGCACCCACAGTCATACCCAAGACAATGGTAACCATGTCGGTCATGGCGTTGCTTGCGGTCTTGGCCAGACGAGTGGTTACACCACTTTCACGGAGCAAGTTACCGAAGAACAACATACCGAGCAGTGGCAGGCCGCTGGGCACAAAGAAGCAAGTGAGGATAAGACCCACAATGGGGAATATGATCTTCTCGGTTTGCGAAACCTTGCGGGCGGGCTTCATGCGGATGAGACGCTCCTTCTTGGTGGTCAGCAGTCGCATGATGGGCGGCTGAATCACAGGCACGAGTGCCATGTAACTATAAGCCGATACCGCAATGGCACCCATAAGGTTGGGGGCCAGTTTCGACGAGAGGAAGATAGCCGTAGGACCGTCGGCACCGCCAATGATGGCGATGGCACCTGCTTGGTCGGGCATGAAGCCCATTGCCAGAGCCACCATGTAGGCACCAAAGATACCAAACTGTGCAGCAGCACCAACAAGCATCAACTTGGGGTTGGCAAGCAGCGCCGAGAAGTCGGTCATAGCACCAATGCCCAAGAAAATCAGCGGGGGATACCAGCCTTGCCGCACACCCTGATACAGGATGTTCAGCACCGAGCCTTCCTCATAAATGCCGATTTCGTTGCCTGGCTGGAAAGGAATGTTGCCGATAAGGATACCGAAACCAATCGGCACCAGCAACATTGGCTCGAAATCATGCTTGATGGCGAGGTAGATGAAAAGCAGACCCACGCCGAGCATAATCAGGCTCTCGGGCGACAACGTCACGTTGTAGAAGCCCGTGAAGTGCCAAAATTGCTCCAGGTTTTGTGCAATATTTAATAGTACCATAATATTAAGCGATAATCATAATAGTGGTACCCTCTTGAACCGACTCTTCGAGAGTAACGTTAATTGATTTAACCACACCGTCTTTGCCTGCGTGAATCTCGTTGCCCATCTTCATGGCCTCAAGGATGCAAACCACATCGTTGGCCTTGACTTGCTGGCCTTCCTTCACGTGGAGTTCCTTGATAACGCCGGGCAGTGGCGATGCGATAACAAATTCACCGGCGGCTGCAGCAGGCTTGGCTGCGGCAGGTTTGGCAGCGGGAGCAGGTGCGCTGCTGCTCGGAGCCACTCTCTTAACAACAGGCTTGGCTGCCTTTTCTTCTTCGAGTTCAACAGTGTAAGGCACACCGTTTACCTCGATGGTAGCGAGGTTGTTTTCAATGTCACCAACATTTACTTTGTATTCGTGACCATTGATTTTATATTTATATTCTTTCATTGATAAAACAAATTAAATGTTAGTGATTAATGATTCTCATGAAGTTCGGGGCGCGGAAGAAGCAGGTTGCCCTTTGAACCCCACGCGCTGCGATTCTCGTGACTGCGGTCGAATGTGAGAATGCCGCTTTCCTCGTCGTGAGCGTTGAGGTGCTGATAAAGCGCCATGCAGATTGCGGCGATGGCTTCGTCGTTGTCGCCACCTTCGGTGCTGGCACTAAGAGCGGCGGGCTGCTCAACAGTTTCCTCTTCCTCTTTCTTCTCATTGGCGGTAAATGCCTTTCCAAACAGTTTGAAAAGGATGTACAGCAAGAGCAAGGCGCTGAACACTACACCCATCGACATCAGGGTGAGTTTCCAACCGATGCCATCTTCTTCTTTGAACATGGCAATGTTGTTGTTGACGGGGCGTGCGTTGAATTTGCCAGGAGTGATGGCTTTCTCAACCGACGAGCCGTCGCGCACTTCCCAATCCTTGTCGATAAACTTGTGTTCACCGTGAAGGTCGATACCATCTTCGTTGCAGCGTGCATACGACTGGTTGGGGAGAAGGTTGCCCGGAATAGTCACTTCGTCAACAAGGTCACCATTCACGTCGTACAGGGCAACGTATTGTCCCGGAGCGAGAGTGAACGGCAGGTGGAATGTGCCAGCAGCAGGGTTGCCGTCGGCGCAGAACACCACATGTGAGCGAGGTTTGACCTTGGTCGCTAAATCACCGCGTGGAATCTCAATGATTCCATCTTTGTTGGTCTTGCAGAGTTCGAGCAGCACTTGATTGGTCTTGCTCTTGGGCACTCCGGCTAACTGCTTGTCGATGAAATCTTTGGCCAGCGTGGTGATAAACATCTTTTCGATGCCATTGGTGCCGTAAGATGCATTGAAAATCTCAATCCATCCTGCGCGGTCGCCATTTTGGTCAACATAGTTGCTGTCTTTTTGCACAGCGACTTCGTTGATGCGCAAGTCCATGCGTCCTTGTGCAAACGCCGTCAAGCAGGCGACAACAGCAATCAGTGTCAATAATATTTTCTTATTCATTTTAAAAATCGTTGAATAGGAATTACAAAGGAATGTTGCCGTGCTTCTTGGCCGGATTGACGTACTTCTTGGTGCGGAGTTGCTCCAGAGCGCGGATGATGCGGAAGCGAGTGTTGCGAGGCTCAATCACGTCGTCGATGTAGCCATACTTCGCAGCATTGAACGGCGTGCAGAACAGGTCGTTGTACTCTTGCTCCTTCTCAGCGATGAATTTCTTGTTCTCCTCGAGGATTTGAGCGGCTTTAGCCTCGTCGCCGGCTTCCTTGGCAGCGGCGGCTTCGGTCTTGGCAGCCTTCATTTCCTTGGCATAGAGAATGCCGGCAGCGCCAGCGGCACCCATCACAGCGATTTCTGCGCTGGGCCATGCGTAGTTCATGTCGCCACGCAACTGCTTGCAACTCATCACGATGTGGCTACCACCGTAACTCTTGCGCAGGGTGACGGTGACTTTGGGCACTGTGGCCTCGCCGTAGGCGTAGAGCAACTTGGCACCGTTGAGGATAACGGCGTTGTACTCTTGTCCTGTACCGGGAAGGAATCCGGGCACGTCGACGAGAGTGACCAGAGGAATGTTGAACGCGTCGCAGAAGCGAACAAAGCGTCCACCCTTCTTCGAGGCGTTGACGTCGAGCACGCCTGCCATGTGCTGGGGCTGGTTGGCAATCACACCCACACTCTGGCCATTGAAGCGAGCAAAGCCCACGATGATGTTCTTGGCGAACTCTCGATGAACCTCGAGGAACTCACCGTTATCAACGATGGCACCAATCACGTCGTACATATTGTAAGGATCGTTGGGGCTCTCGGGAATGATGGCGTTGAGGGCGTCCTCCATACGGTCGATGGGGTCGTTGCACTCGACGCGGGGTGCTTCTTCCATGTTGTTCGACGGCATGTAACTCAGCAGTCGCTTGATGGTCTCAATCACCTCTTCCTCGGTGTCGCAGGCAAAGTGGGTAACACCACTCTTCTGAGCATGCACGGTAGCACCACCCAGTTGCTCTTGGGTTACGTCCTCGCCAAGCACGGTCTTAACCACGGCGGGGCCGGTAAGGAACATGAACGAGGTGCCCTTGGCCATCAGGGTGAAGTCGGTGAGGGCAGGAGAGTATACGGCACCACCGGCGCAGGGGCCGAGGATAGCCGAAATCTGTGGCACCACGCCACTTGCGTCGATATTGCGTTGGAAAATCTCGGCATAGCCAGCCAGCGAGTTGATGCCCTCGGGGATGCGTGCGCCACCCGAGTCGTTAAGGCCAACAACAGGTGCGCCCTGCTTCATGGCAAGGTCCATGACCTTGCACATCTTCCATGCCATAGCCTCGCCCAGCGAGCCGCCGGTTACGGTGAAGTCTTGTGCAAAAACATATACTAAGCGTCCGTCGACGGTACCATAGCCAGTTACCACACCATCGCCGAGGAACGACTTCTTCTCCTGACCGAAGTTTGTGCAGCGATGACGCACAAACATGTCGAGTTCTTCAAAACTGCCAGGATCCAGGAGCATATTAATTCTCTCGCGGGCTGTGTATTTGCCCTTCTCATGCTGCTTGGCGATAGCCTTCTCTCCGCCACCCAGACGTGCCTGGGCACGCATGTCGATGAGTTGTTGGATTTTTTCGAGTTGTTTACTCATTGTGTTGTTGTGTTATCGATTGTGTGGAAAATTCTTATTGAGGTTTCTCGCAAAGTTCGAGCAGAGCACCGCAAGTGGTCTTGGGGTGCAAGAAAGCGATGTTCAGGCCTTCGGCGCCACGGCGCGGAGCCTTGTCGACTACGCGGCCGCCCTTCTCCTGCACCTCGGCAAGAGCGTTGGCAACACCGTCCTCAACGGCAAATGCCACGTGCTGGATGCCACCACGGCCTCCGTTCTTCTCGATGAACTTGGCGATTGCGCTCTCGTCGCTTGTGGCCTCGAGCAACTCAATCTTCGTCTGGCCAACCTGGAAGAAGGCGGTGCGGACATGCTGGTCCTCAACCTCCTCGATAGCAAAGCACTTAAAACCCAGTAAATTCTCGTAGAACGGTATTGCCTCGTCCAGGCTGGTCACGGCGATACCCACGTGTTCGATGTGTGAAATCTTCATGATTTTTTTGTATTAAATAGTTATTGTTGATGTTGAAATTTCGTGTTACAAAATTTGGTGCAAAGGTACTGATTTTTTGCGGGAAATGCTAAGTATTTGCTGAAAATATTGTGAATATCCGGCACCCAATGTTGAAAGAATGTTTAACCCGTCGTTTATGGCTCGAAAACCATACGAGTGCAAGCGTAGCGCACTTATTAGCGTGCCAGGCGGCCCTATTCATTTTGCTACCAAGAATACCCCATTTGTTTAAGTGCTTTTTGTGCATTGGCATGACCTTGCTCAGCTGCTTTGCGATACCAATACACGGCTTGATCATAGTCTTGGCTCACCCCTTTACCATTTGCGTAAAGCACCCCCAAGTTGTATTGCGCTACGTCATAACCTTGCTCTGCTGCATTGTAATACCAATACTCGGCTTGGATATAGTCTTGGCTCACCCCTTGGCCTGCATCATAACAATAGCCCAAATAGCATTGCGCTACGGCATGACCTTGCTCTGCAGCGTTGCGAAACCAATACACGGCTTGACCATAGTCTTGACTCACCCCAAGGCCATTGAAATAAAGCACCGCTAAATTGTATTGTGCATTGGCATGACCTTGTTCTGCTGCTTTTTGATACCAAGACAGAGCTTGACTGTAGTCTTGGCTCACCCCAAGGCCATTGTGATAAAGTACCCCCAAGTTGTATTGCGCTACTGAATAATCTTGCTCAGCTGCTTTGCGATACCAATACACAGCTTGACTGTAGTCTTGGCTCGTCCCTTGGCCATTTGCAATAAGCACGCCCAAGTTGCATTGCGCTACTGTATAACCTTGCTCTGCAGCTTTGCGATACCAATACACGGCTTGACTAAAGTCTTGGCTTACTCCTTGGCCATTCTCATAATAATAACCCAATCTGTTTTGTGCGCGAATTTGGCCTTGCTCAGCGGCTTTGCGGTACCAGTTGGCGGCTTGTGCGTAGTCTTGGTCAACTCCATGACCATTTTCGTAGCAGAGCGCTAATGAGGCTTGGGCATCACGTTGGCCTTGTTCGGTGGCTTTGCCGTACCAATACACCGCCTTGGCATAGTCAAGTGCAACACCTTTGCCGTCGTAGTACATTGAACCTAATGATGCTTGGGCATCCTTTTCGCCCGCTTCGGCAGCCTGTTGCATCAGCGGAAACGCTTCGTCGTATTTACCTGCATTCACAAGTTCGTGGGCACGGTCGCTAAGTTGCTCGGCATCCTGCGCCATGGCGCTACAACCGACCAGCAATGCTATAGTCACTAAAGCCCAACGTAAAGAGGTGGATAAAACTCTGAGTTTCATTGAGATAATTGTGTTGATTCGGTTATTGTTTGCCGGCTGTTAGGTGGCGGAACTCGGCGTAGTCGCGAGTGTAGTCGTGTTCGTCGTAGTGCTCGCTGGCCAGGCACAGGCACACCGAGCCCGAGGAGAAGTTCTCCAGCACTCGCCAGATGCCGGGCACGATGAGCAGGCCCTGGTAGGGGCGGTTGAGTGTCACGCACCGCGTGTTCACGCCGTCGTCGAGCACCACGTCGAAACTGCCGCTGATGGCTACAAGCAGTTGTTGCAATTTGCGGTGAGAGTGCCCGCCACGGGCCTCGCCGCCGGGGATGTCGTAGATGTAATAAGTGCGGGCAATGTCGAATGGGATAGGGTTGTGGTTCTCCACAACGGTGAGGTTGCCGTTGGCGTGGTGGTGCTTGTCAAGTTCGATAATGCGGCATTGACTCACCCTCGACTGCATGTAGGTGTCGTTATCCATTTTTCAACTGTAAGTATTCATCGAAATCCTCGATGTAGTCGGCAGGGTCGTAGAGTTCGCTCGAGAGGACGTAGACCACCGAATTGGTTGAGAAATTGTCGATTTTGCGCCACGTCATGGGCGGCACATACAGCGCGTAGTAGCCGCGCGCCATGTGGTAGCGCGTTTCCTTCATGCCGTCGTGAAGCACAACATCGAAACTGCCCGAGAGGGCGATAATCACCTCCTGCTGCTGGCGGAAAGCGTGGCCGATGCGGTACATGCCGCCTGGCACGTCGTAAATCCAGTAGGCGCGCTTTATGGCAAACGGCACATGGCCTTCGCTCTCGATAAACGACAGGTTGCCACGCGGGTCGCTGACCTTTGGCAGTTCGAATATGTGCGGCTCACTAAATGCCATTCTGTGCCAACTTGATAAGATATTG
>JAEEGL013037782.1_pt1 | contig 43162 bp, 32 predicted proteins | sample 9134231 | NCBI WGS metagenome assembly JAEEGL01 (sample SAMN16246548, study PRJNA631951) | gut metagenome | biome: gut microbiome; feature: rumen; material: fiber-attached | host: Bos | place: Iran: Karaj | collected 2018-10 | reverse complement strand
GTCCTCCGCTTATCATGTATGCGGCTTCGCCTGTGTCTGTATTTAGTACTACATAACCTGTTCCATGCCAGTCATAATAGTATATATCCTTCTCAGGGACTATAACTATTTTACCATTATTGAGTGCTTTTTCAATCTCTCTTTTGGTTGAGTTTTCTATTCCAAGACTGATCAGTTTATCCCTGTTTTCATTTGAAAGGGCTACTATATCTATTCCCCGTTTTTTTGCTTCGGTAATTATTGATACAGATGAAATTCCCTTACATCCTGCAGTCTCTCCTACAACATATCCTTCCAGATATGAACCTGTAACTCCACTCATCATCATGTAGTTTCTTACATGCTCATTTTCTTTCTCTTTTGTATTTGAAATATATTCCTCTGTTCTCTCAGTTTCGTCAATCTTTTCATTCTCAGATTCAGTTTTTTTATCTCCGATATATGTAACTCCTGCGGTGTCAGTATCAACGTCTATGTATAATGAGCCGTCACTTACTGCTATTGGCATCCCCATTACACTGCTCACTTTAGGTACATACCCTACAATACATTCGCTAATACTTCTTGCACATACTACATCATTTGCCGCTGAAAGCAGCTGATTATAATAATCCAGATAACTAAAATATGTCTCACCAACAGTATTGGTAAGTATGGCGGTTGCTTCTGTAAGAGATATTTCTCCACTCTGTACTTTATTTACACAATCCTGTAATTCGTCACGTTTCCCCTCAAGACTGACATCATTTATTGTATTATAATCAAATGTAATTCCATACATTCCACCTGCCAAAAGCGGATTCTCCACTCTTACATTTTCAATTCCTGCTTCAGCTATATCAATAATAAGATTTGTGTATGTTCCCGGAATCTGTGGTTCACCTGAAATAATCTCTTCTCCATCTATTGCAATAACCGGTTTTACACGCACAAGGTATGAAGGCGTTGCAAAAAGATTTCCATATTCATTTATTAACTCACTGTCTTTTTCAGTCGCCGGACTATAGGTAAGTGAAACCCTATGTCCATATAAATCTGCTGTGTAAAAGGTTACTTTTGCGTCACTTTCGGACATGAATACAGAACCATATAAGGGGCTTTGAAGAGATAATGTAATTGTATCCATATATTCATCAGGAATGTATCTTTCTTCATAAGTCCTTTCAACCACACTGTATGATAAACTTGTCGGAAGATATCCACTCTCGTCTTTTAATATGTATCTGATTCCTAATACACTTCCAACTTCTTTTATAACTGCGTCATTGCTTCCAAAGTATGATTCTACATCATTTTCCATCTGTGCAAATGCTTCTTCGTTCTTTTGACCTTTAACTTTATAATTCAAAAGATTCGGAATAAGATAGTCATTTACATCATTATAATCATATGTACTGTTATCGTCGTTTTCACTGTCAGTATACTCTTCCTCATATCCCGGAAAACAGTCTTCTGCTTCAGTGGAAAGTATTTCCACCCAATCAGTGATTCCTGATGCATCAGACATTTTTTCTGATTTATTTTTTAAAAACTCTTTTAAATTTTTATCTGATTCTGTTTCATTTTCAGATTTGTCAGTTTCCTCAAATTCTTTAAATGAAGGATCAAGTTCAACCCAGATTTCTTCTCCTGAAACTTTGCCTGCTCCTCTGTAAGAGTCGTATGGAACTTTTACCTTTACCCAAGCATGCTCAATTCTGAGTTTTGTAATATTTCCTTCCTCATCTTTACCATACTGAGTAGGCACTCCAAGCATGGACATGGCATCTACTGCAGCCTGTTCTGTGTTTACACCAAGCCAGTTCATTGCTTTGTTGATATCAATATCAACATTTCCGATTACAAACTCAGCATCATATTTTTTATATCTAAAGAGTGCAATAAGAAGTGCTGCCTGATCAAGGTCATTTCCTGCTCTTTGCTCATATGTACCGATTGCTCCAAGTCTGAGCCCTGTATACTGCTTGTACATATAGTTATTTCTGACATATTCGTATATCTGCGCAGGTGTGTCAAAAGTATCCGCTAATTCTTTTAATTCATTATTAAGTTCAAGATATGATACGCTTTTGCTCTCAGTTGGTGCTGCCATTTGTGAGATATCAGATTTTACTAACTGCTCTCCCACTATATTTGACGGCTTATACCCTTCTGCCATACCGTGTGCCTCATCATTGTATTTTACTTCCGGCACTTCAACTTTTTGAATATCTTCTATTTCGTTTTTTATTTCTTTTATCTGCCTATCTATATCCTTATCAGATAAAGAACTTATATTTTTGTTTAAACTCTCTACCTTTTTAGAAATAGAATCAAGTCCATTTATTGCTGTTGATTTATATTCTTCAGCTCTTTTTGAAATAATGTCTGACTTACTTTTTTTCTTTGCGTTTGCAACTTCATCCTTTATTGATTCTTTTAAATCGGATACAGTTTTGCCAAGGTTTTCTATTTTTATTTTTGTTTCTTTTTTTGATGAAATACTGTCAAGGGCGCTTGCTGCTTTAGACAACTCAAGGCTTTTCTTTGCAGATTCAACTCTAATCTGCGGTTCTTCATATTTTATCTCATTGCTTGCCTGTACATCACTGACACTTTTCTTTTCAAATAATTCCGGTGTGTATGAAGTTACAACTGCTATGGCAATAACTAATGAGATAGCAATTATAGTATTATATAACCTGTTTCTAAACATTTGTAATGACATGGTATACCTCGTATTTTTTTATTCTACATTTTCTTTATGACTTTTTTTCAAAATTATGCATATGGCAATTAATGCTATGCTTTGAATAAACAGTAGTATTCTTATAATGTCTTTTGAATAAAAGTCACCTGTCAAAGGACTTCTAAGATTAGCAAATATATTTGCCTTCTTATCACTTTCCTGATAATCTTTTGCATTTTTGATTTTCTTCTTATTGTTATCTTCGTTGTTTTTACCGCCCAAACTATGTTTATCATTATTTCGTGTGGTGAATTTTATATCAGTAACTTTTGTATCAATATTTCCTGACTTTTGTTCCACACTAACATTCTCCTTTTTAGGAATATTGTTTGTAGTTCCACCATTTGATATAATATCTGCTTGTTTGTCCTCTCCATTTGAAAGACTGCTTTCATTCATTTCCTTAACAAAAACAGCCTTCAGATTAACTTCTTTTGCAGGCATAACAATACTTATCTCAGACCTGTTTACATCCGCATTTCCAATCTCAACATCTTCTGATACCCAACGGTCAAACACATATCCTTCCTCTGCAGTGGCTTTTACATTAATTAGTTCACCACTCTTAAAACTTCCTGTTTGAATATCAACACTTCCACCTTCTGATTTTTCAACTTTAAATTCATATCTGTTTTCTTTCAGAATCACTCCGGCAGCATCAAGTGCTGTCATCTCACCGTTTATATCTGCCATAAAAATTGCAACATAGTTACCTTCATACAAATTTTCTGTATTAATTGATATTTCTGTTTTATCAGAATCAGAAACACTTACAATCTGTTCAAAACTTTTTGTGTTATCGGTATCTTTTGTGTCTATTAATATTACTTTCGCATTAACAGTTTTGATATTTTTTTCTTCTTTGCTTACGCCTACATAAGCAGATATTTCATCCCCAACATATGCCTCATTCTCTGACAAAGCAATATTTCCTGAAATCAGTTCTTTTGATTCTTCTTCTGTTATTTCCGGTTTATTGTGTGACAATATCTTTGTGCCGTCACTTTCTTTCATAACCACAATCTTGTCTTCAGCTTCTTTGTTTTCTTCTTCATTAACAGGTTCCGGTATTTCATCACTTATATCAGTAACAACATCCAGTACAATGTCTCCAAGATTTATTTCAACTGTTTCATCATTCTCATCTTTGTACGAAAAGACTATTCCGCTCAAAAGTTTTAATTGATTATCAAGTGTCAGATTTGAAAGCGTACATTTCAGATTCAGCTCCAAATCTTCACCAACACTTATATAGTTTCTGTCAAAACAAATCGTCGTTGTTCCATCTTCATTTTCAACAGTTTCATCCGGCTTTGTTTCAAACATAAAGTTATCTGTTGGTATATCTTTATCAGCTGTCATTGAAAGTCTTACATCTTTACCTGCCATTTTGAACAAATCACCCAAAAGGTCTGTTACACACGATGCAATCTTATCATTGGTAGGTACATTAAGGGCCATACCACCTGTAAAATCAGCGATATGATTCATTATTTCAGTTGCTTTTTCAACAGCTGAAGCCGAAGCATTACATTCCATGAAAACCGAGTACACCTTTATCTCATTATCAATTAGCTCCTGCTCATTTAAAGTCTCATCATCATGATCTCTTACTCCATCTGTGAAAATATAAATTGCTCTGTCTCTATCTTCCTCTTTAAAATCTTTAACACTATTATTCAATGCTCTATATATAGGTGTTGCTCCATACAGCCATTTATTTTTTCTTTTTTCCAATTCAGTTAATAGTTTTTCTTTTTCATTTGAGAATTGTAATTGCGGATTATCTGATGTTATATACCTTAATTCAACTCTGTCCTGTGGTTGCATATTTTCAACGATTATCTTGGCACCATCTATTGCCATATTCCAATCTTCTTTATGCATACTGGTTGAGTTATCCAATATAATAACTATATCTATCGGTCTTCTCTTGATAGTTTCAGACAGTCCTTTTCCTGATAATTTAAATGAAACATTTACTTCATCGGTATCAGAATAGATATAATCGCTGCTTACGTCATAATCAATATCTATTCTGTTTTCATCTTCTGATTCATACACTTTTATAAATTCTGTTTTTGTGTTCAGAACTTTTCCGTCTGCCTTTACGTTTGCAGTTACACTGAGAATTGAAGTTTTTTCTATTTCAGGTTTAAAGCTTACTTCCTCAAAATGTACTTCCCTGTTTTCACATCCGCCAGTGCTTTTTTTATTATCCGTAAACAAAACATTTCCTGCTTCATCCTTTACAATTATTTCAGATGTAACATCTTTTTTTACATTTGATAATATATGTGCCGATGTATCAATCTTTATAGTCTTTCCACAGTCATGCTTATATGCTCTTGGAGATACATTAAGAGAAACCGCTGTCACATCAAAAGTTTCATATACTTTTACATTCTTAGTTTTTGCGGTGACAATACTTCCATCATTTTTGTCTGTTACAGATATGACTACTTCAAATGAGCCTGTATTATTTTCCGTATTCCACAGAAATGCCCCATCATCACCCTCATCCAGCGTTTTTACATATCCTTCATTTCCTAAAACAACAGCATTAAGGTTGTAATTATCCTTCATTCCAAGAACAGTTGCATCAAATCTAACTTGAGAATAGGCGCCGATTCTTTCTTTGTCGGCAACTATTTTTACATCCTTTATTTTTGTGTGGTTAAAATCAAGGTTACCGGTTGCCATTTCATATTCATTAATAAGGTTTATATAAAGAGACGTCAACTCAACATCCTCATAAATACTACCATCATCAGCTACCTTCTCAGCGATAATTGCTATTCTCTTGAGCGTTTCCTCATCGTCAGCGACAAAGGATATTGCAGCCATTAGCGAATCTCTTATGCTTTCTTCTTCAAGCCCCCACAATTGACTTTCATCTTCTATACTTAAAAGATAGTCACCGCACTGTTCTGTCATTGTTTTCACTGAACTGTCTGTAAACTCACCTAAAAAAGAATTTAATGTTTTATATGTATACGCAGATAGATACACGTTTGATGCTTCCCCTGAATATGAAAAGCCTCCATCTTCCATCTGATTACGTTTTAAATAATTAATCGCCTTACCAATACTCTCAGTATAGTTATTGTCGCTTTCAATCATGCAATTAATGGCAAGCACCGTATCAAGGACATCACTGTTATATCCTTCTGACAGTCCAAAACCACCATCCCTGTTTTGAAGAGTGTCTGTTTCGATTTCGTTTACGTTATCATCTGTATTTTCATCTGACTTTATTATGGCAAGATTTTTTCTGAACAGATCATCATTACTCATTGCTTCTCTGTCTTTAAGCCACAAAAAAGCAGCCGTCTTTTCATCATCTATATCTTCCTGATATTCCAGACTTTCAAGCAGCTGCGCTGTATAGTATATATTTAATTTATCACCGAAACTTCCATCATTATTCTGACTGTTTTTAAGCCAGTCAATAGCTCGTTCTTTACATTCTTTTATTGATTCCAAAGACATTGACTCTTTAGAAAACACTTTTGTGTCAAGATTGATAATTACGGACTCGACAAGCATTGTAAAAGCTAAATAGTACGCTGTTTTCCTAAGCAAATTCATTCTCACTTTTTCTCCCCTTAATAATCATTTTTTGCAACGGCTATTATTATAAAATTGTTTCAAGGAAAATGCAATACCTTTACCATGATTATTATATATATTTGTAATTATTCAGCCTTTCAGTAATTTTAGTATATTTTTGCTTCAGAAAAATATGAACATTAAATTACTGGAAGTTAAAGAAAAAGGGCACTATTTAGAGTGCCCTTTTTAACGCTAAACATTTGTTAGTCTTTTCAGTTCATATATTATTTTGATTGTTTATATTCTGTTACGTTTGTTTCCAACACAGTTTTCCTGATTGGAAGAATCATACCCGGTGAAACAGAAAGTTCGTCATATCCCATAGCAAGGAATTCTTTTGTGAGAGATAAATCAGCACCGAGTTCACCACATATTCCTGCCCATGCGCCATGTCTGTGTGCAGCTTCTGCAATCATCTTTAACATTTTGAGAATTGCAGGATGGTGAGAATCATAGAAATCATCTAATGACTGATTCTGACGGTCTATTGCAAGAGTATACTGTGTAAGGTCATTTGTTCCGACACTGAAGAAATCAACCTCTTCGGCCAGATCGTCTGCAACCATTACAGCAGCAGGTGTTTCAATCATGATTCCAAGTTCTATATCTTTGTCATAATCAACTCCGTCATTGTCTAATTCTTTCTTTACTTCAGCAACTATAGTTTTGATTTTTCGTACCTCATCAACCGAAATAATCATAGGGAACATTATTGAAATCTTACCAAATGCACTTGCTCTTAAAATTGCTCTGAGTTGAGTTTTAAATACCTCCGGTCTTGTGAGACATATTCTTATTGCTCGAAGTCCCATTGCAGGATTTTCTTCAACCGGTAATTTGAAGTAATCTGCCTGTTTGTCAGCACCGATATCCAGGGTTCTGATAATTACCTTTTTGCCTGCCATAGTCTGGGCAACCTGTTTATATATTGCAAACTGTTCTTCTTCAGTTGGATAATCATCTGATCCAAGGTAAATAAATTCAGATCTGAAAAGACCTATTCCTCCGGCATCATTTTGAAGAACCAGACCTAAATCTTTAGTATTTCCAATATTAGCGTAAAGATTAATCTTCTGACCATCAAGTGTGATGTTTTCTCTGCCTTTGAGACGTTTAAGCAAACTCTTCTTTTCTTCTTCTTCAAGGAATAATTTCTTCTTTGCAGCCATTGTCTCATCATCAGGCTCTACGTATATTTTGCCTTCGAATCCGTCTACAACTGCCATTTTGCCATTAACTTCATCTGATAATGGAATTGGGCAACCGATAATAGCAGGGATACTCATTGTTTTTGCAAGAATTGAAGTGTGTGAATTTGCAGAACCGTGTACAGTAACAAAGGATAATATTTTGTCTTTGTCCATCTGAACTGTCTCTGATGGTGCCAAATCATCTGCAACTACAATAACAGGTTCGTCAGACACAATTCCACCGTTGTCGTTTCCTGCAAGAGCACTGATAATTCTTTCTGTTATATCTTTTACGTCAGCTGCTCTTCCGCGGAAGTACTCTTCCTCCATGTCAAGAAACATCTTTTCCATGTTGTCTCCGGTCGTTGCAACGGCATATTCAGCATTTACACTCTCTGTATCAATGATGCTCTCAACTGATTCGATATAATCTTCATCATCTATCATCAACTGATGAGCCATAAATATTTCAGCGCCTGATTCTCCAACTTCTTTTACTGCTTTATCGTAGAGATGCTTGAGTTGCTCTATTGCTTTTTCTCTGGCTGCGGAATATCTTTCGATTTCTGCGGCTTTATCTTCAATTTTTACGCGCTTAACAGATTGTTCCTGTTTCTTATAAACACTGATTCTGCCAATCGCAATTCCTTCAAATACAGATTTGCCTTCATAAATTTCCATACGACGTCCACCTCCCTAAAATTAATGAACTATACAGCATCAATCGCTATCTTTATTGCCCCCATAATTCCCTGGTCGTCATTGAGACTTGCCGGAATAATGTAATTATCAATATCAGAAAGTTCATCCAGTTTGAAATATCCGTTCAGGTTATCAAGAACTTTTTTTCTGATTAACGGGAATAGTTGTTCCTGATGCATTACTCCGCCTCCAAGAATTATTTTTTTCGGGCTGATAATAAATATAAGATTTGAAATAGCCTGGGCTATATAATAACTTTCAAGTTCCCATACTTCATCTCTGTCTACAAGTTCTTTTGCCGATACTCCCCAGCGGTCTTCTATTGCAGGTCCGCTTGCCAGACCTTCAAGACAGGTTCCGTGGAATGGGCATTTTCCGGTGTAGTTATCAGAAGGATCCCTGACCAGTTTCATATGTCCGAGTTCGGAATGAAGCATTCCGTGTACGATTTTGCCACCCGATATGATACCTCCGCCAATACCTGTGCCGATAGTAATATATACTGCATCACTCACATCTTTTGCAGCGCCCCAGGTAGCTTCACCGATTAATGAACCGTTTACATCGGTATCAATTCCGGCAGGAACATTAAGGGCATCTTTCAAACAGCCCAATAAATCAAAACCAATCCAGGCTGTTTTAGGAGTTTCAAGAATGTGACCGTATGTTGGAGATTCAGGATGTACATCCACAGGGCCAAAGGTTGCAATGCCCAATGCTTTTATATCCTTATCTTTAAAATATTCGATAATTTTAGGCATTGTTTCGCCCGGTGTTTTTGTCGGAATAGAAATCTGGTCTATTATTTTACCGTTCTCATCTCCTATTGCACAAACCATTTTAGTTCCGCCGGCTTCCAGTGCACCATATATCATTATTCTACCTCCTGGTAATTAAGTATTATTTATTTTTTTGAAAATGAATATTTTGTATATACATTCGGGGTTCCCAAGTGAGAACCCCGTGTTTAATAATCAACTCAAAAGTTCAATGTTAATATGCTTTTGAAGTTTGTATTTATTATTTAGAAATTAGCTTTCATGAAAGCTTCGATAGCTTCTGCGGCTGCATCTTCATCGTCACCTTCAACGGTAATAGTTACTTCGTCACCTTTAACTATTCCCATTCCCATTAATTTCATAAGGGAAGTTGCTTTGGCACTTTTTTCACCTTTGATGAACATAATAGTGCTTGTGAATTTTTTTGCTTCCTGTACAAGAAGTCCTGCAGGACGTGCGTGGATTCCAACTTCATCTGTAATTACATACTTGAATTCTTTCATAATAAATTCCTCCTTGGAACTAGATATTTAGTAATTGTTATATATGTTTAAAGTTCTTTGTTAGTTGACTGTAAAATCATCATAGTCATCACTGTTGGTGAGAAGAACAACGACTGTTTCCGGTTTTCCGGCAGCCTTTATGGCTCCTATATCAAACTCCATTATTTTCTGACCTTTAATAACTTTGTCTCCTTCTTCAACTAATGTATTAAATCCGTCGCCTTTCATCTCAACCGTATCTACACCTACATGAATGAGTAATTCCATGTCTCCTGCGCCTGTAATTCCAATTGCATGTTTACTCTCAGCAACTGAACTTATCTCGCCATCCATCGGAGCATAAACAATACCCTCATCCGGATTGATTCCAACACCTTGACCGAGAACGCCTGAAGCAAATGTGGCATCAGGTATTTCAGTGTATGGTATAATACTACCTTTTACAGGCTGTCCGATTTCGCCTGCAGAACAAGTCATAACTGTATTTGATACAATATCTGTTCCTAGGCCTGATGATGTTGCAGGTTCATTATTAGTTGCGCCTGCATCTACAGCCTGTGCAGCAGGTTCAGGATTTTCTTCCCAGAAGAACATTGTAAGTCCGAATGCAACACCGCCTGATATTAAAAGTAAGATTGTATAAACACCAGGGTTGTTGATTGTGAGGTAACCTGGAATACCTGTTACACCGTAAGCTGTGGCACCGATTTTTACAATTGATCCAAAGAGTGCACCACATGCACCGCCGACCATACCACAGATAAACGGTTTCATGAATCGGAAGTTAACACCGAATATAGCAGGTTCTGTAATGCCGAGTGCTGCTGACATTGAAGATGGAACTGCTACTGTTTTGAGTTTGGCCTGTCTACATTTGATACCAACTGCAAGACATGCACCAAACTGTGCAAAGTTTGCTGCAGATGCTATTGGCATCCAGGTATTCAGACCTGTTGATGAAAGCATACCTGCCTCGATAACGTTGTACATATGGTGAAGACCCATAACAACCGTTGCAGGATAAATAGCTCCCATAATCATAGCTCCAGGTGGGAACTGTACAAGCCATTCAGCTCCTTTGAGAACAAAGTTTTCAAGTGTTGCAAAGATAGGTCCGATAACAACAAATGTAAAGAGAGCTGTTACAAAAACTGTTGTAATTGGTACAACAAATAAATCAATCATTTCGTTTACATGCTGATGGAGCCATTTTTCAACTTTGCACATCAGCCAAATAGCAATCATAACAGGAATTACGTGTCCCTGATAGCCATGTCGGGATATGGAGCCCAGCACGTAATCGCCAATGGTTATGTCACCAAACAGGTTCCATGACGGTATCTTTCCATCAGTGACACCGAAGAAACTGTTGATTGCGTCAGCACTACCAACATTCCAACCATTTAGTAATCCGGTATGTACCATCATAAGTCCGATAACTGCAGCAAGGTAAACATTTCCACCGAATACCCTGGCTGCACTGATAGCAACTATAACAGGTAAAAATGCAAATGCAGTATTTGCAACCATATCCAAAAATGCGTACCAGTCAGTATCTGCGAATGAAGGTATTGCTTTACCAAGAGCTTCAACAACACCCATCATAAGACCTGATGCAACGATTGCAGGAAGAATAGGAACAAATACGTCACCCACTGATTTGAGTGCTCTCTTCCATGCAGGCTGTTGTGCAGCTGCGGCTGCCTTTACATCGTCCTTTGTTGCGGCAGACATTCCTGTCACTGATAAAAACTCATCATAAACTTTATTTACCGTTCCTGTTCCGATGATGAGCTGGAGCTGTCCGTTACTTTCGAACATACCTTTTACTCCGTCAATATTTTCAAGAGCCGCCTTGTCGATTTTGGAATTATCCTTTATTACAAGACGAAGTCTGGTTGCACAATGTGCTGCCTGAGCAACGTTCTCTCTACCTCCGATCAGAGAAACTATCTGCTCGGCACATTTTCTGTAATCAAGTGCCATAAGAAACAACCTCCTTCCAAAAAATAATATTAAATTGAAAACGATTACAATCTATTTTCATGGTAACATGATTTGTATGTTGCGTCAATTGACTGCAAGTTAAAAAATGAAAAATTATAAAGATATTTTAATTGGATTTTTATTATTTTATTATAGTAATTCCAACAATTCAAAACCTTTTGCAAGACCGTCTTTATCTACCGGTGGGCAAATGATATCACTTATTTTCTTTAATGCTTCAGCACCGTTTTCCATACAAACTGATGTGCCTACTGTCTCTATCATTTCAAAATCATTCATGCTGTCTCCGAAACCTATGGTATCTTCCATTCCAAGACCGAAATGTTCAGCAACAAGTCTGACGCCTCTTCCTTTATCAAATTTTTTGTTGAGTAATTCGCCGTTGATACATGAGTGTGCTTTTACTTCCTGAACTACAAAACTAAAATCATCGCTAAGTTCTTTTTTTGCTTCATCCAATTGTGCAGGATCAGTACACATCATTATAATCTTGTATATCGGACTTCCATCATATTCACTCATGGATTTGATTCCAAGATTTGATGATAATGCTTTTCGCCATCGTTCTATCTCACTGTTTCCTTCAGGTTGATTTTGTATAAACTCGTCCATATTGTCATCGCCCCAGGAACCGTTTTTAGCTTCGATGGTGCAGAATACCCCGTTCTTGTGGAATATATCCAAAGCCAGGTCTCTTTGCTCGTTACTCATAGGACAATCGAATAATACTTCATCGCCAACTGTTACATATCCGCCACTGCTTCCGACAATGCCATCAAAGCCATATTTGAGCAGAGGTTTTAACATGTCATAATTTCTGCCGGTACACAGAAAGACTTTGTTTCCTCTTTTCTGTGTTTCCTTAATTGCCATGACTGCACTTTCAGGTGGTGTATTTTCACCTGCACCAGTAAGCGTTCCGTCAATATCCAGAAATATAAGTTTCATTTTAGACAGACCCCCTTTCGATAATTGAATATCCTAACATTACTTTGCTGATGAGATGGCTGTCACTTTCACCTTTCATTAATCCCCATAAAAGATTTACTGCAGTCTGACCGCATTTCTTATAGTACAGTTGAACTGTTGTAAGTTGAGGAGATGATATTTTATCACCCCAACTGTCACCAACTCCGGTAATTGAAATGTCATCAGGAATATTCTTGCCGGCCTCTCTGATTGCAAGCATTGCACCATGTGCCATACGGTCCGTTGCACAAATAACTCCGTCCACTTTTTTGTGGGATTTAAGAATTTTCTTCATTGTTTCGTATCCACCATCTATTGTGAAGTCTGATTCGTATGCAATTAGAGATTTCTTGTCGATTCCAGCTTCTTCAAGAGCCTTTTCAACCCCTTCTTTTCTCATTTTTCCTGCAGCATGATCAATGCTTGGAGCTCCTATAAATGCGATATGCTTCTTGCTCTTTAACATCAGTTTAGTGATGTCGTACATTGCACTTTTATCATCGTAGAATACAGATGGAACACCTTTAAAATGCTGTCCCGTAACAACTATAGGTATCAAACATTTTTCCAATGTTGTTTTGAGATGAGGTGTCATGTAAGTACCCATCAAAATGATTCCGTCCATTTTTGATTTTTCCATTTGCTCAATATAATAAATTTCTTTTTCTTTTTTATTATCTGTTACGCCGAGAATTACCGTATAATTGATTTTTTCAACTTCATCTGCTATTCCTGCCATTATTTGAGCAAATGATTCTGAATCAAGTCTTGGCACGATGACACCGATATTACCGCTTTTTCCCGTACGCATTGTCTGAGCCATGGCATTTGGTACATAATTATTTTCTTCAACTATTTTTTGTATTATCTCTCTTTTTTCTTCGCTGAGGGAACCACCGTTAAAATATCTGCTAACGGCTGCTACGGATACCCCGGCCATTTTTGCAATATCTTTAATCGTCATTTGTTTCTTTCACCTCTTTAAACGTTGTAAGAAACCACTTAAACTCATGACTGCTAAGAGTTATATTTTTAACGATGACTTTTTTTCTTGTTATGATATCAGTATAGTTTTCACTCTCGTCTATCCAGGCAGTCTCATCACAGTCACTAAAATTGAAAAGGGCAATTAATTTCTCGCCTTTATAATATCTTCCTATTCCGAGTATATGATCATTCCAGGTCTCTACAATCCAGGCATCAGCATTGCTGTCAAATACCCGGTGTTCAGATCTGAGTTTTGTTAGTTTCTTTAGTCCGTTAAAAATTTGATTTTCTCTGGTACCTTTCTTTTTTCGTTTTGCGACATCATTCCAATTCAAATCTCCTCTGTGAAGATATCTGCTGTCTGAAGATTTATTTGGATTCTCGTGATAAGTGTAATCGTTAAGCTGTCCTATTTCATCACCGCTGTACAGAACAGGAATTCCACTTTGGGTTAGCAAGAATGCATGAAGCATAATATCTAGTTTTATTCCTCTTGCAAGCTTGTCCTGATCTCTTTCATATTCGGCAGCTTCAATACCACATAGTGATGCGGTTGTTCCGCACAATCTTGCATCCTGAAGTTTTGGATCGTCATTATATAATTCACCACGACCATCAGAACCATAATATTTGCCTGTCAGATAATCGTTTAGGAATTTTTTGTGATCAGGCTCTTTGCATCCGAATTGTTTAAGGAAATTATAATCAAGCCCCCATCCTATATCATCATGACACCTGAGATAATTAAGAAATACATATTCTTTTGGAAGAGCAAAGACTGTTCCAAGCTGGTGCTTAATAAGTCTGACATCTTTTGTCGCCACTGTATGCCAGGTACTGGCCATTGTTGTGACATTATAAAGCATCTGACACTCAGGTTTGTCAACAGTTCCAAAGTATGGAACAACTTTGGAAGGCTCCATTACAACCTCGCCTAATAGTAATGTTCCGGGACACACAATTTCAGTTGCAATCCTCATAATTCTTACCAGAGTGTGAACTTCCGGAAGGTTTCGACAGGATGTATTAATCTCTTTCCATATATAAGGAACAGCATCAAGTCTGATAATGTCAACTCCCTGATTACATAGATACAACATAGTAGCGGTCATATCATTGAACACTGTAGGATTATAATAATTCAAATCCCACTGGTAAGGGTAAAATGTGGTCATAACTACCTTTTGGGCTTCCTCACACCAGGTAAAATTACCGGGCGCGGTTTGTGGAAATACCTGAGGAACTGTTTTCTCGAAGAGATTAGGAATATCCCAGTTATTGAAAAAGAAATATCTGTCCTGAAATTCTTTTTCTCCTCTTTTAGCACGAACTGCCCATTCATGATCTTCACTTGTATGATTCATAACAAAATCAAGACAAATGCCAATTCCTCTCTCGTGGCATGCTTTTGAAAGATCAGCCAAATCCTCCATTGTTCCAAGTTCGGGTTGTACTTTTCTGAAATTAGAGATTGCGTAACCGCCGTCATTTCTGCCTTCCGGACTTTCAAGCAGAGGCATGAGATGAAGATAATTCACACCACATTCCTGTATATAATTAAGGTGTTTTTTTACGCCTTTTAGATTACCTGCAAAACAGTTTGTATACATGAGCATGCCCAGCATCTCGTTTCCGCTGTACCAATCTTTTACAACAGTCCTTGCTTCGTCCCAATCTTTTAATTCACTGTCTCGATTCCGGTAATATTCATACAGCATGCTGACAAAGTATTCAAATGCCTGCATATCATTTTTATAAATCTCACAGTACAGCCATTTTAATTCATCATAGTAAATGGACAGACGGTCATTGAAAGTTTTATCATATTTTTCTTTTTTCATTTGCTGTTCTCCATAACTATATTTTATATTTAAAACCAATTGAAACTAAAGTGTAATCGTTTTCAATTTAAATTATAGAATACCATTTTTGTTTAATCAATAGGTGAGATAAATTCAGTGATATTTTACCACTTGGTATCAAATCCCCATTCGTTATCTAAAACCGGAATTGATTTCTTGTCTATTCTTTCAATGGAAATAAAACGACCTCTTTCAATCTTTTCTATTACTCTGTCAATTTCAGCAACCGTTCCCTGAATTTCCATAGTAACACTTCCGTCATCTTCATTTCTTACCCATCCTGTGCATCCATATGCCGACGCTGCGTGACAGGCAGTATATCTAAATCCGACTCCTTGCACATCTCCATAAAATGTTATTGAGTATCGTACTTTTGAATTCATAAACTACTCTCCTGTGTGTAATTATTGCGATATTTCAACTCCACCATAAGTATAAAGTAAATATGCAATAAAATACTCCCTATCGTGTTAAATCACATAATAGAGAGTATCTTATCAATATTCTAATATATATAAATATATCAATTATTATTTTGCAACGATGTTTACGATTCTTCCCGGAACGTAAATTTCCTTGATAATGTTACCTGAAAGCTTATCACCAAGTGCTTCTTTTGCAGTTGCTATTGCATCTTCTTTTGAAGCAGATTTATCAATTGAGATTGTTGTCTTTGTCTTTCCGTTAATCTGAACAGCGATTTCAACAACTGATTCAACCGTTTTAGCTTCATCGTATGTTGGCCATGACTCGAAAGCTATTGTGTCATTATGTCCCATCTTCTGCCAAATTTCTTCACCTACATGTGGGCAGATACATGAGAACATCTTGATTAAGCCTTCAGCATATTCTCTTGGACATGATCCTTCTTTGTATACTTCATTTACAAAAATCATCATCTGACTAATAGCTGTGTTGTATCCTAATGTTTCAAAGTCGTTAGTTACTTTTTTAACTGTCTGATGATATACCTTTGTGAGGTTATCATTGTTTTCGTCAATGATGTTTGCAGGCTCTGTAAAGAATGTCCAAACTCTGTTTATGAATCTCTTTGCACCGTGTACGTTGTTTGAGTTCCATGGTTTTGATACTTCGAGAGGTCCCATGAACATCTCGTAAAGTCTCAGTGTATCAGCGCCGAAATCTCTAACGATATCACTTGGGTCAACAACGAATTCAGGGAAACGTTTACCCATTTTGATTCCGTTTTCGCCCAAAATCATACCCTGGTGAACAAGCTTTTTGAATGGCTCTTTTACTGGAGAGAGACCTTCGTCATAAAGGAATCTGTTCCAGATTCTTGAGTAGATAAGATGTCCTACTGCATGCTCAGGACCACCTACATATAAATCTACCGGGAGCCAGTGTTTAAGTAATTCCTGATTTGCAAATTCTTTGTCGTTTTCAGGATCGATATATCTCATATAGTACCATGATGATCCGGCAGAACCAGGCATTGTAGATGTTTCTCTTGTACCCTTTACGCCGTTTGCATCATACTGCTTCCACTCTGTTGCATTTTCAAGTGGAGCCTTTCCGTTTTTGCCCTTGTAGTCATCAAGTTCAGGAAGAATAAGTGGTAATTCTTCATCAGGAAGTACATAGATTTCTCCGTCTTCTTTGTATACACAAGGAACTGGTTCGCCCCAGTATCTCTGACGTGCAAAAATCCATTCACGGAATTTGTAGTTTACTTTTTCTCTTGCAACGCCCATCTTTACGAGTTTGTCAGTAATAGCAACTTTTGCTTCCTCGACAGTAAGACCTGTGAATTCTTCTGAATTTACTAATTTGCAGCCTTTTCCAAGGTAATCCTGCTTCTCGAAAGCACACTCAGATACATCTCTTCCATCGATAACCTGAATCATATCAATGTTGTGAACCTGTGCGTACTCGAAGTCTCTCTGATCGTGACTAGGAACAGCCATAACAGCACCTGTACCGTAACTAGCAAGTACGAAGTCTCCGATAAATAAAGGAACTTCTTTTCCGTTTACAGGATTGATAGCATAAAGACCTTCTAACTTGCAGCCTGATTTTGTCTTGTTAAGATCAGTACGGTCAAGATCACTCTTCTTCATTGTCTCATCTATGTAGGCCTGAACTTCTTCTTTGTTTTCGATTCTGTCCATAAGGCCTTTAACGATATCTCCATCAGGAGCAAGTACCATAAAAGTGATACCGTAAATTGTCTCGATACATGTAGTAAAGATTGAGAACTTTCCGCCTCCAACAATGTCAAAATCAACTTCTACACCTGTAGATTTACCAATCCAGTTTCTCTGAATTTCTTTTGTTGATTCAGGCCAGTCAATCTCATCAAGACCTTCCAATAACTTCTCAGCAAAAGCAGCCTGATCGATAACCCACTGCTTCATGTTCTTTCTAACAACAGGGAAACCGCCACGCTCAGACTTACCATCGATAACTTCGTCATTTGAAAGAACTGTTCCAAGTTCTTCACACCAGTTAACAGGCATATCGATATATTTAGCATATCCTTTGAGATATAACTGCTTGAAAATCCACTGAGTCCATTTGTAGAACGAAGGATCTGAAGTAGCAACTACTTTTGACCAGTCATAATCAAAACCTAATTCTTTTAACTGTTTTGAGAATGTCTGAATATTTTCCTGAGTAAATCCGTTTGGATGATTACCAGTATTTACAGCATACTGCTCTGCAGGAAGACCGAATGAGTCGTATCCCATTGGATGTAATACATTGTAACCCTGCATTCTTTTCATTCTTGACATAATATCTGTTGCTGTGTATCCTTCAGGATGTCCTGCGTGAAGACCAACTCCTGATGGATATGGGAACATATCAAGTGCGTAATATTTTGGCTTTGAGAAATCCCAAACATCAGTCTTGAATGTTTCATTCTCTTCCCAATATTTCTGCCATTTCTTTTCCACAACTTTGTGGTTGTATGCTTCTGCCATTTTTCCTCCTTATATCTGCAGATGCAGATTCTATTCATAATTTATCGCATTCAATATTACATAACAAAACATTAATATATTATATATACTATATCTGCTATGTATTATTGAATGCGATAGAATAAAATTTCACTAAGTATTATAATAAGAGAAAATACTATGATTTGTCAATCAACTTTAGATAATTAGGCCTTATTTAAACAATTAAGTCTTATTTATATAGTTAAATTCAATTTATACTTATTCGGAGTTTTTGAAAGATATTGTTTAGTCATTGGTAATATCACCACTTCCATCTAAACTGATAGTTTCTCCAAGATAAGTTGGTTCAGGTTTGAATATCAGTTTGAAAAAGTCTTTTGTTCTCGCAAGACTTTCCCTAAATTTGTAATAAGGCATTTTTCTGTAATTTCTCAAATCAGCTGAGACACCATATGCGTCAATTCCTAATTTTTTTGCATTATAAATGGATCTGTACAGATGATACCCCTGTGAAATGATTATAACTTTTTTTGCACCAAATATATTTTTTGCTCTGTACATAGATTCGTAAGTTGAAAAACCTGCATGATCCATATAAATGTCTTCTGATGGTACGTTTCCATTTGTCATTGCATAATCTTTCATGGTACCCACTTCATTATAATCAACTTTACTGTGATCTCCGGACATTAGAAGTTTGTTACCTGTCAGATTATAAACATCAATACCTACAAGAATCCTGTCCTCAAGCATCCATGTCGGCTGACCGTCTTTCACTCCAGCACCTAAAACCAAAATACAGTCGTAATCGTTGTCATTAATTTGGTCGTAAGTAAGAATGCGGTTCTTTGTACTTTGAACTATTATTATATTTGTTGTAATAATGCAGATTAAAAAAAGTGTGAGAAATATAACGCCTGCAATAATCATTTTAAATAGAAAACTTATAGCCATATCAATTATTTTCTTTATCATTTACAGTCCTCCTGATATTTTAAAAGTAACCTTAATAAAAATAGTAATCTTTCAATATTTTAACCATCTATAATGAAATGGTACAAAGATTAAATTTGTAATTTCAAAACAAAAGATTATAAATTTCTTAAGATACACATTTTTTTAGGTACTTATAACTTTTAAAGAAGACTGTTTCTGTACTGTGATGGTGTAAGACCTGTGATGGTCTTAAATGTACGTGTAAAGTGTTTCTCGTGTTCGTAACCGACTTTTGAAGATATTTCTACTATCTTCATATCTGTTTCCTGAAGCAGTTTTTTTGCTTCCCCAATTCTGATTTCTTTTAAATAATTTACAAAATTAGTGCCTGTATATTTCTTGAATGTAAATGAAAACAGTGAATAATTCATTGAAACATAATTGGATACAACGGCCATGTTGAGATCACTTGCGTAATTGTCTTTGATGTATTCAATGGCATTTTGTATCTTTATATAATTTCTGCTGTCGTCATCTTCTTCCTCAATCAGTTCGTCAAATCTTGAAATCCAGTTTTTGATTACGTCAAGGTATTCCTCGATAGTCTGGTATCTGTACATTGTCAGAAGATCCATGATATCTTCTTCACCTGCTTTTAATGAAGATTTGTACATGTTGATCGTAGTTGTGAGGATGATTTTTATCTGTTCTTCAAATTCTTCTACTGAATATTTTCTTGCAGTGACATTGTCTACAAATCTTTGTAGTAATTCGATAGACTCATCTATCTTACCGGAACAGATAAGGTTGGCGGTCTGCATCATCTGTTTTACGCTGTATTTACCACTTGGGTTTGTACGGTAAAATTCATTATCGATAATATGAATGCCAGTACCAAATGCAATCTTTCGCATGGCACCTGCTTCATAATATGCCTGTCTTAGATCTCTTAAGTTATTGTAAATGTGACTTACACCGATACAATAGTTTTTGAGTTTGTCAATCAGATCAAATTTGTGTTTGAAATCTACTATGAAGAAATTCATGTAATCAATGCCGTTGAAAAACAGGTAATCATCACTCTCTTCTATCTCGTTGCCTTCATAATTACATACAATTACAACATATTCTTCAAATGGAATAATGTCCTTTAGTGTGTCAGATATTTCTTCAATTTCTTCAGGTTTAATACTGTTGTAGAGAATCATATACAAAAGTTTCTGATAGATGGTCTGCTTCTTTCTCTGCTTTTCTTCTTCGCGCTCATTGATTTCTTTTTCAAATTTTTGGAGTACCTCTGCTATTTTGTTTCTGTCTACCGGCTTTAGAAGGTATTCTTTTACTCCGTTTCTCATCATTTCAACAGCGTACTCAAAATCATCATAACCGCTGATTGTAGCGATAAGTGGTGGAGTTTCAAGTTTAAGAGCATTGATTTTGGAAACCAGCTCAGTTCCTTCCATCTTTGGCATTTTAATATCCGTGAATAGTACATCAATCTGGGATTCAGCAACAATGTCCAATGCACTCTGTCCGTTATTGCATTCTATAACTTCATTTATTGGAACGCCGGAACGAAGAACCATTGTTTTTATTCCCTGTCTTATTAATTTTTCATCTTCACATATTAATACTTTATTCATTTATATCTCCCTTTAATAATTGAATTAACTTATAATGCCATAAATTTAATCCAACAAAACTAAGAACAATAACCAGATATATTTTACTCATTATTGTTGTCTTCATTATCAGTATATGGCAATATAATTACAACTTTTGTATATAAACCTTTTTGAGAATATATTTCCAGTCCGTAATTCTCACCGTAGAATAATTTAATTCTGTTTTGAACATTCTTAAGAGCCAGTCCGTGAACTTTGGCTTCGTCCACATCAATTCGGTCTTTTAATTTCTCTTTTATTATTCCCAGTTCTGTTTCATCCATTCCGTTACCGTTATCTGATATCTCAATATGGAGATTCTCTTCTTCAACAAATACTTTCAGATAAATCGAAGCATCCATATCAGAACCGTCAATTCCGTGATGAACAGAATTTTCTACTATTGGCTGAAGCGACATCTTAGGAATTCTGTAATTGAGCAGTTCCTGAGGAACGTTAAGTGATAATACAATTTCGTAATCACTTCTCAAATTCATAAGAGAAAGATAATTTTTGATATATTTTATCTCTTCACCGATGGTTGCTTTTCCGGAAGTCCATTTAACACTGTATCTGAACATTTCGCCAAGGGAAGTTACTGCATCAGAGATGTCATACTCTCCTTTTATCTCAGCCATCATTTTTATACTTTCCAAAACGTTGTACATAAAATGAGCATTTATCTGGTTTTGCATAGATCTGATTTCAGTGTTTTTTGCAATTAACTGTCTGTTGGTATTTTCGTTGTTAAGTCGCTCTAAGTTATCCAACATTTGATTGAACTGGTTTGCCATATTGCTTATTTCGTCATCACCCTGTACATGAATACGCAAATCAGTCTGTCCCTGGGTAATATTCTGAATTGATTCAGTAATATAGTTAAAACGCTTGAACATATGTGTCGTAACAAGAGTCATAATAATGACAGATAATATTACTGAACAGATAATCAAAAGGATATAATTTTGCTGACTTTGAAAATATGAATTTACAAAAGATGTTACTTTTGATAAATGTACATATGATCCGTTGAAAGATTCAATATAAGTTGAGGAAATTACGTATTGCTCATCTCCCAACATTATTGTGTCAACCCAGTCCTCTTTATTTCTTGAATTGACAATTTTTGCAATTTTATTTTTTTGTGCCGGTATATAGCGATTCTTTTTGTCGTAATGAAGCCTGCCTGTATCTTCAACAAAGCAAGACCAGGTATTTTTAGTGCTGGTAAACATGTCAGGAAATAGTGCTTCTATTTCAGCGGCAACTTCTATAATTGCAATGGTCTCATTGTTGAGATCAGTTATTGAATCAGTTATACCAAAAAGTCTTTTCTTGTTGTTTTTATCAAAAATAGTGTCGTTATAATCAAAAATCCATTTGCCGTCTTCGCGATTTTTCGCCCATGACAAATTATTCATTCGATCAATATTGTAAAGAGTAGGTGCGTTTTCGCTTATATTGTCTGAAGCAGCATAAATTCTAATCTGATAGAGATATGGATTCAGGTTTGTAATATTTGATATCGACAGTATGTTATTGTTATAAAAATCTATTTTTTCCTTTGGAGATAAATCTTCACCTGATTTTACGAGATTCAGGTAATTATTTAACGAATCAAGTGAAGATACAATCCTGAGTGCAAGGTTACATACTTCTTTTACATTCTTGGTGTTGTTCCTGGTGTTATTAATGAAAGCTTCCTCTTCACTTATAATGTTATTGATAGCCGCCATTCTCATATTATTTACAATGGCAAGGGACCATACAAGTGAAGATACAATCATAATTATACACATAAGAAGTGTTACCTTTGCACTGAAGGAAGTGTATAACATTTTAATCTTGCTCATTTTCTATACCTAATTTTTCGATGTTTTTATTCATCTCTTCCGTAAGTGCATCCAGTACTTTGTCGTAATTGTATACTTCATATCTTTCTTTTATGAAGTTGTTATAAATTGAATCAAATTCTTCTTCTGAAGATGATAGCAATAATTTTGGAAGAGTGTCGCCCCACTGCTTGTCCGCATTATGCTTTATGTCATAAACTTCATTTGAAGAGTCAAAAGTAATTGTATATTGACCAACGTATGTGGTATAAGGATAAGTCCACTGTTTTAACTGTGTCAGAGGACTGTTCTCATCGTCTCTAAGCCACTTTGTTGCAATGGCATCGTTTTGGAACATCCAGTAACATGAGTCAGCTCCAAACTTCTCCTTGAATTCGGTAGGATTATTGTTAAACATCTCCTCGTATTCAGGTTTCAGACGAGGAACACCATCCTTATCGTAATCCCATGTCTCTCCTTCCACACCAAGCCATGTCATAATCTGACCTTCCTCACTAATTAAGTATGTGATGAGTTCAATTGCTTTTTCGGGATGAGTACAATTTTTTGAGACCAAAGTTACAGTCCAACCGTTGATACTTGTACCCGGTAACCGGTAGTCATCACCGGCCATGTTTTTAGGTCCGTCAACTGCGATATATATGCTGTCAGGATTATCTCTGTACAAACTCATTTCCGCATCAACCAAATCTGTTCGCTGATATATCATACAGAAATACTGTCCTTTAGCGATTTTTTCTTCCATTTGTTTTCTTGTGTCTATAAATATTTCGTCCTTGAGATAACCTTCGCTTCCAAGTTTTCTGAAGGCTTTAAGCCATCTGATATAATCAGGATTAGTCAGTCTGTCGATTGCACGGCCATTCTCCATATACGGTACCGCCAAAAAATCAAAAAGGAATCCGTCAAATGAGTCACAACCGGTATCGGAAAATTCGTGGCATCCTATTGGTATAAGCGGATCATTAGTGGCATTTACGGTTGGAAACATCCGGGCTGCTTTTTCAACAGCAGCGATAAATCCCTCCGGAGTAGTCATATCCGGACTTCCGATTGCCTCGTAAATATCCTTTCTTACAAGGAATGTCTCATTTGATGCAAGACGATTATAGGTAGTGTAGTCATCCGGTGAAAATGATGAATTCGGATACTGATATAAATGTCCGTCATCCGATGTGTACCATTGAACGGACTGATCGTTAGTCACTTTCCAAAAATAGGTGTCGTACTGATCTGCAAGTTCATCCAGTGCGTAAACCTTTTCCTGGTCAATCATCGAACTGATTTGACCTTCCCACCATCCAAGTGTTATTAAATCAGGAAGTGAATCAGAATCCATCATTGAATTGAGTTTATCCTGAGGATCACCTGTCGGCACTACAAAGTTTATATTTACCCCAAGTTTTTTTGTTATCGCCTTAGATACTGAATCGTTACCCCATTCATTATTGAACCATGAGAAATTGATATACCATGATAAATCAATAATATCATTGTCACCTGTTTTTGAACTCTTGTGTGTTTCAACAGTCTGACAACTGTTAAATATAAAAGATACAAATATTAATATAAAAATAAATAATAATGCTATTCTTTTTTTCAAAAGTACCCCTCCGTTTTCTGTTAATTTAAGACTTCATATAATGGTTTGTTAACTCGTTTTCTCGTTATTTCCATTAGTCCTAAATTTGTAACCCCCACGACTGTTGAACTGACATCGTCATTGTTAAGTAAACTCTGCATTTTGGACGTTAGTTCAGCATAATGTTCTTTTTTTTTCATATTTATAAAATCAACTATGATAATTCCTGAAAGATTTCTTTTTCTGATTTCGTTGCATATCTTAACTGCGGCTTCCATATTGGTTTTGAAAAAGATGTTTTCTTTATTGCCTTTAGTGCTTATTTTACCGGTGTTTACATCTATTACATGCAAAGCCTCTGTATGCTCGATAATAAGATATGCTCCTGACTTGAGCCATACTCTTTTCATAAGTGATTCCTTTAGTATGGTTTCAAGTGAATATAATTTTTTCAATGAATATGATGAGTCTTCATAAAAACGAACAATACCGGACTGTTGTAATTCTTCATCCGTCATAAGAGTGTTATAAATGTCCAAATCATCAGTTATTATCTCATCAATATTCTTATAGCATGCATCTTTAGCACGTTTAATTACGATACTTTCACCGTAAATCATATTACATACATTTGCATGGGTCGCCATTTCATACACTGATTTATATTTGTTTATAAAGTACTCTATTTCTGAAATGATATCTTCAATAGAGGCCTCATTACAGGTTGTCCTTAAAATCAATCCAAAATCACTATTCTCATACTGTTCCAAATAAGATTTGAGCCATGCTCTCTTAGCAGAATCAGTAATCTTTTTTGAAATGTTGACTCCCGATATGTTATGAGTATACACAACATAACGACCTCTAAAAGAAATATTAGAACTGATTGTATAATCTTTGGATTTTATTTTATCGCTGGTAACCTGCACTAATATACGGTCTCCCTGACAGATTTTGTCACTGTTTTTCTTGTTAAGGTATATTGGAGTGTTATCATTTAACGGGTAATAACCTTTACATCCGTTCTTAAAAGTAATAAATGCAACGTTAATGTTTGGGACAACATCCGATACAACTCCAACGTATATATTACCAATCAGGCTGTCATCATTGCATGAATAAATATCTGTCACTGTGTTATTGTCAAATCTGAAAGCTAATATATTGCCTTTAAATTCTGAAATAACTAATTTATTATTCAATATTTTCACCTAAACTTTCCAATGAAACTAAATTGATATTATCTTCAGTTCCGATATTTGCATACATTTCAACACGCTCATAGATTCCTTTTGGAGCCTCCAAATTATAGAGCGAGCAAATTGCGTCAATTACAATTTCCGGTTTGATATTATTGACGCTTCCCGAAGCTACTTTCATAAATACAGAATTTTCATTAGAAGACAATTCATAAATAAAAGGACGTATGTCTATTTCCTTCTCGCTCTTTTTTGTTTTCTTGGTAATTACAACATTATCTCTCGATAAAAAAGTATCTGTAATTTCTTTTGTGATTGGATTTGAATCTCCTGTGATATGAAGTATATAATCAGCGGCAGCAATACTGGCCATACAGTTCTTGGCATCGTCCGGCAGTTTCTTGAAACTGATTACTTCCATTCCTTCTACCATTGCTCCGTTTAATAATCTTAAAGATTCTTCTGATGAAACGGCTGTATCACTTTCAATATCAAAATATTCTCCGCTGCTTATCAGCCCGACTCCAAGAGGTGATGCAAAAGACATCTTCTGGTGTGGAGAAAATCCTTCAGAATAATTGATATTAATTCCGGCACGACGAATTGCTTTTTGAAAAAATCTCATAATATCAAGGTGCCCGATAAATCTCATCTGACCTTGCTTCTTAAACTTAATTCTTATTTTCAAAACAAATTCCTCCTCCAAATGAGGCAGCTCCACAACCTGAACATTGTAATTTACAGTTTGGAGTTACCTTTCCTTCTTTTGCATTATTCCACTCTCTGATAAGGAATGATTTTGTTACGCCTATATCTATTACATCCCAAGGGAACAATTCATCTGTATCTCGCTCTCTTGTTATATAGAAATCCATATCTACATTGGTATCTTCGATGGCTTTCTGCCACATGTCATATTTGAAACATTCAGACCATGAATCATAAATACAACCGTTATTATAAGCAGCAAGAATTGTTGATGATAATCTTCTGTCTCCTCTTGCAAGTAATCCTTCAAGTTCTGATAAATCAGCTTCGTGCCAATTGTATTTGATTGATTTTTTGTTGAGAAGTGTATTCATCTTGTTTTTTACAATTGTTGCCTTTTCAATAAACTGATCTTTCGTGCACATTGGTGCCCATTGGAATGGAGTGAAAGGCTTTGGAATAAAGAAAGATGTGCTGGCAGTGATGTTGACTTTGCCATTTCTCTCCTGCTTTGGAATTGTATAGTATTCTTCGGCAATAAGCTCACACAAATCCATAATCGCCTCATTATCTTCTTTTGTTTCAAAAGGAAGCCCAAGCATGAAGTACAATTTGACCTTGTTCCAACCTGCATTAAATGCCATCATACTTCCTGTGAGAATATTTTCCACAGTCAGCCCTTTATTGATAACATCTCTCATTCTCTGGCTTCCTGCTTCCGGTGCAAATGTAAGTGAGGACTTCTTGATATCCTGAACTTTGCTCATTACATCCAATGAGAATGCATCTATTCTAAGTGATGGCAAAGAAATATTGACGTGCTTTTCTTTGAACTCATCTATCAGGAAATTTACCAATTCAGGAAGATTTGAATAATCACTGGAACTTAAAGAACTGAGTGAAATCTCCTCATAACCTGTGTTCTTTAACATCTCTCTTGCTGTTTCTTTTAGTGTCTCTATATTCTTCTCTCTTACAGGTCTGTATACACTTCCGGCCTGACAGAATCTGCATCCTCTGATACATCCGCGCTGTATTTCAAGAACTACTCTGTCTTGAGTGATTTTAATAAAAGGAACTAACGGCTTCTTAGGATATGGAGATGAACTCATATCAAGAACAATATCTTTTTTGATTTTTGCCGGTGCACATTCTTCATTTGGTGTGATTGACTGAACAGTTCCATCGGCATTATATTCAATATCATAGAAAGAAGGCACATATATGCATGGAATTGAAGCTGCAAGCTTAAGGAAATCTTTTCTGCTTCCACCATTCTTCTTGTTCTCTTTGTACAAATCAAGAAGTCTTCTATACTGTGTTTCACCCTCGCCGATATAAAACATATCAAAGAAATCTGCAACAGGCTCAGGATTATATGTACATGGACCTCCGCCGATTACAATCGGATCATCTTCGCTTCTGTCTTTTGCAAACATAGGAATGCCGGATAAATCAAGCATCTGCAATACGTTTGTATAGCACATCTCATACTGAAGAGTGATTCCAAGAAAATCAAAATCTTTGATAGGATCCTGAGTTTCCAAAGAAAATAATCTGATATTCTTTTCTCTCATGACTGCGTCAAGGTCTGTCCATGGTGAATATACTCTCTCACAGTAGACATCATCCCATTCATTGAACATATTATAGAGAATCTGTATTCCAAGGTGTGACATCCCAATCTCGTAAACATCCGGGAACGCCATACAGAATCTGATGTCGACCTCCTTTGGGTCTTTTTTTACCATATTGTATTCATTGCCAATATATCTTGCCGGTTTTTCTATTGTCAAAAGAATATCATCATCTAAAGCTAATTTTCTCATCTATATTCTATCTTTTTATATTATCACTGTATCTGTCAAACTAATCTACAGGATAATCTCCTTCCATCTTTTTAATTAATGCAGGTAACTCGGTAATATCGTTTATTTTTGCAGTTTCATCTTCAATCTCACCAAAGCCATAAGCTGCATGAATAAAAGTACCACCTGCTTTTTTTGTTGCAAGATAATCTCCGTTAGTATCTCCGATATATATGATATTGTCTATATTATTTCGCTTTGCAACAAGCATGATATTTTCAGCCTTCGGCTGACCTGAAACTCCGGGATTTTCAGTGTCGGTAAAATATTTTTCAAAATTGTAATATTTTAAGAATGCTTCGATGTATCCGGCCTGACAGTTACTTACAATAAATAGCTTGTAAGTCTTTGAAAGCTCGCTGATAACTTCCTCAATATTTTCAAATAGTATTCCACCCTCTTTTTCTAAAAGTGCATTTTCGTTTTCTTCACACTTTTTTAGTACATTATATTTATCAGATTCCGGAATGGAAACGAATAGAATATCTGCTATTTCTTCCATTAATTTTCCCATTACACTCTGCAAATCTGCAACTGTCAGAGTTAAATCATATCCGCATTCTTTGAATGTTGCGTTCCAAGATTTGACAACATTTTCTGCAGAATCCCATAATGTTCCGTCCAAATCAAAAAATAAACCGGTATTCATAATTGACCTCTTTTTCTTTTTATAAAATTATTAAATAATATCATTATTGTGGTAAAATAGAATTGTGTTACCAAATGTTGCTTTTATTGCACATTGATGCTATGTATGTTATAAAATATAAAAGAATTATTTGAGTAATCACCACTCTTAATGATACTATAAAAATGCTTATTTTACAACTTTGATTGAGGTATAAAGCTATGTATAAATACGAAACTCATATACATACCAGAGAGGCTAGTAAATGTGCCAGTGTCACAGGAAGTGAGCAGGCACTCCAATATAAGCGTGCAGGTTATGAAGGGATTATTATCACAGACCATTTCTTCGGTGGAAACACCTGTATTGACAGGACGCTTCCCTGGAAAGACAGAATAGAACTATTCTGCAAAGGCTATGAAAATGCAAAAGAAACCGGTGATAAGATTGGTTTACAGGTATTTTTTGGATTTGAGCAGACCTATAATGGAACAGACTTTCTAATTTATGGACTTGACAAGCAATGGCTGATTGCTCATCCTGAGATTGAGCATTGCACTATTGCAAACCAGTACAGGATGGTTACAGAAAACGGAGGGATGGTAATACATGCTCATCCTTTCAGAGACAGATCATACATTCCGGAAATCAGGCTGTTTCCAAATCTGGTTGACGGTGTTGAAGTAATAAATTACGGTAATAGGGAACAGGAAAATATAGAAGCTTACAAATATGCAAAAGACTATAATCTTCCTATGACAAGTGGCTCTGATGGCCATCATCATGAGGTCCTTGGTGGAGGAATCAGGACGGATGAAAGACTGAACACAATTGATGATTATATTGATATGATAAAATTCAAAAAAAATTATAAGTTACTTTGATATCTATAACTATGAAGTAGACGTCCCCCTTCTCAAAGCAAAGTGAAGGTAGGGGTAATAACGTAGAGGCGTTTATTGAATATTTTAAATAATATAAAAAAAGGGCACTGCACTACTAAAAAATATTGAAATTTAGTAGCGCAATGCCCTTTTTATTTATATATTAATTCAAATTAATACTAATTAATACATATCCAGATATTTATTTAGTGTAATAAAATGTATAAGTATAAAGGTATCTGGAATTATCGGATTTGATTTTCTTTCCGCCAGCTTTACCGTTGGCAACAACAGTAAGTTCATATCTCTGCTTAAATAAATTAATGCGTTCTTTCTTTAACTTTGTAAATTTTAAAGAAGTCTTTTTAGTTGTACCAATTTTGCTCCATTTCTTTCCGCTTTTTCTTGCATAAACAGTATATGACTTGGCACCTTTTACTTTTCCCCATTTAAATGTAAGAGTCTTTCCATCTTTAGAATACTTTGATTTTTTAGGATTGATAGTTGGCTGAGCTATAAAATATTTTTTGGCTGACCAATTTGAATACACTTTATTGTAATTACTATCATAATTGTAAGCACGAACCTGTGCGTAATATACAGAATTTGATTTGATTCCAGAGAATATCCAAGATGTCAATGCTGTATCATAAGAATCAATTACTTTATTTTTTGAATTGCATATTCTGTATTCGAAACCTTTTGCTGAACCATTTGCTGATACATTAACATATGTATCTCTCATTTTTACAGTTGCAACTGAAGGTGTTGGTACTGTAATAACACTATTATTATTGTTAGTTACATTATTGTTATTAGTGTTAGTATTAGTGTTAGTATTAGTGTTAGTATTTGTGTTAGTATTTGTATTTGTATTTGTATTGCTTGAAGATGATTTCAAAGTCCAAACAGCATCTGACATTGCTGTATATTGGACTGTATCACTTAAATTACTGTCATATACGTATACTACTACTTCTACCTGATATAAAGTATCAGAAGATAAATTATAGAATTTTCCATCAGTTCTATAATCTGTTGCAGTAAATGTATTTTTTAAAGCTACTACAAAATCATTATCAACATACTTGTAAAGCGTGACATCCATACCGGTGATGGTTTGTGTTCCTACCTCTACATAATTATTAATAATCCCAACCCAATTAGCGTCAAAAGAGGAAGCTGTAATGTTAGAAATTATAAACTCCTCTTCATATGCAGAAACATTTTCTGCTGGTGTGAATGCAACAGATACTACAAATATTGCAAGTATCATAAAAACTGAAATTGATTTTTTCTTAAAATTAATCATTTTTCCCCTCTTTTCTTACGTAATGTATTGATGTTACTGTTTCATTTTACAGCAAAAATTAATACTAACATTAAAATCAAACGAAATCAACTATCTTCTCGATAATTCATTTGCTATATCTTTCCAGGTCACTCCTTTTTCTACCATAAGTACCATGGTGTGATATAAGAAATCCGATATCTCATATTTGATTTCCTGTGGATCAGGGTTTTTGGCTGCAATTATTATCTCAGTTGCCTCTTCCCCTACTTTTTTAAGAATCTTATCGACACCTTTATCCATCAGATAATTAGTATATGAGCCCTCTCTCGGATTGGCTTTTCTGTCAAGAATTGTATCGTATACTCTCTCAAAAACTTTGATAGGATTATTCTCTTCATAATCCGTCTTTACAATCTCATTAAAGAAACATGTCTCAGCACCTGTGTGACATGGCACACCTATCTGACATACTTTTGCAAGAATTGTATCGTAATCACAGTCGACATTTAGCTCTTTTACATACTGAAAATGTCCTGATGTGAGTCCCTTAACCCAAATTTCATCTCTGCTTCTGCTGTAGTATGTCATCTTTCCGGTTTTGATAGTAAGGTTATAAGCTTCCTCATTCATATATGCAACCATTAAAACATCATTTGTTTTATAATCCTGAACTACAACCGGAATCATTCCGTCTGAATTCAATTTGAAATCTGAATATTTAAATTTTGCTTCAAGTATGGACACTTTGATTCCCTGTTCTTTTAACTGATGCTTGAAATCCATGTAATCAAACTTAGTGTTAAATTCATCATGGGCAACACCATAAATCTTATCATTTTGAGAAAACATAACAATGTCTTCAAAACTGTTTGTTCCATTGTATGCCAATACTTTTATTCCGTTGCCGATAATTTTTTCGGCACAGTCATCAGCAATAATAAGAGAAGCTCCGTCATATTTGATGTTATTAATCTTTGAAAAATCAAAATTTTTATCTACTAAAACAGCAACTTTGTCGCTGCCGAATCTGTCGGCAGCTTCTTTTATCATCTCAATATTGTTGGTCTTAGAACCATTGAGAATTGCTTTCTTAGCTCCGGTGTAGAGATACTTCTTTACATCCTCAAGTTTCTCAATATTACCGCCTACAAGCATTTTTATATCAACATAATCAGTAATGTTTATCATTGAACGGATTGTCATTTCATGACCTTCTTCATCTTCCGACACATCAAAAATCATAATCTCATCAGCGCCGTTGTTAGAATATTCATATGCCAAATCCTTTGGTAAAATATCAGAGCATTTGTCGTGGTCATTTTTCTCAACAACTTTTCCGTTCTTCAAGAACATTACCGGAATTAATTTAAAAACTCCCATTATAAACTTCCTTTCGTAGATAATACATCTGTGATTCTTGGATCAACAACAGTAGCATTATCAAGAGATTTTGCAAATGCTTTAAAAATACCTTCAATCATGTGGTGATTGTTACCGCTTTCAAGCATTTTGATGTGAAGGTTCATTCCACATGCATAAGCGACTGCATGGAAAAATTCCTTTACCATCTCTGTGTCCATGTATCCAACTCTGTCAGTTGTAAAGTCAACATTAAATACCAGATATGGTCTGCCTGACAAGTCAAGTGCACACTGAATTAATGATTCATCCATAGGCAAAATTGCAAAGCCGTATCTCTTTATAGATTTTTTGTCGCCAAGTGCCTCCTTGAGTGCTGTTCCAAGTGCAATACCTGTATCTTCTATGGTATGGTGACAATCAACGTATAAATCACCTTCAACCTTTACATCTAGATCAAAGAGTCCATGTCTTGCAAAATTAGTAAGCATATGATCAAAAAAACCTATTCCTGTGTTTATATCAGCTTTTCCACTACCGTCAAGATTGATGGTTATTGATATATCAGTCTCGTTAGTTTTTCTTGTATATTTACCGATTCTAGCCATATAAAAGTCCTTTCATTATTATTACATATTAATAAAAATATTAACTAAAAGAAATGCTCTTTATCTTTTGAGCATTTCTTTTATATTAATCTGTTTCTGTATATTATAATACAATATTCTCTCTTTAATTGTATATGATATTAATTAATATCTTTATCATCATCCTCATCAAATCTTACACGGATTGAGTTGGCGTGAGCTGTGAGTCCTTCTGCTTTTGCAAACTTCATAATCTGTTTGTTAACAGGTTCTAGCGCTTCTCTTGAATATGATATTATGCTGGATTTCTTGATGAAATCATCTACGCTTAATGGCGAGAAGAATTTTGCTGTTCCGTTAGTAGGAAGAACGTGATCCGGTCCTGCAAAATAATCGCCAAGTGGCTCTGAACTGTATTCGCCAAGGAAAATAGCTCCGGCATTTTTGATTTTTGTCATAACTTCAAACGGGTTTGCAGTAACAATTTCCAAGTGTTCAGATGCAATTTCGTTTGCTGCATCAATGGCATCATCCATTGAGTCTGTTACTAGAATATAACCGTAATTATCAAGGGATTTTTGTGCAATTTCCTTACGTGTCAGTTTTGAAACAAAGAAATCAACATATTTTGAAACTTCTTCTGCAATCTTCTCACTTGTAGTAATTAAAATCGCTGATGCAAGTTCATCGTGTTCTGCCTGTGAAAGTAAATCTGCAGCAATAAATCTTGGATTAGATGTCTCATCAGCAATTACAAGAATTTCGCTTGGTCCTGCAATTGAATCTATTCCAACATAACCAAATACTGCTTTTTTAGCCAAAGCCACAAAAATATTTCCAGGGCCAACAATTTTGTCAACTTTCTTAATTGATTCTGTTCCGTAAGCCATTGCAGCAATAGCCTGAGCTCCACCGACTTTGTATATCTCATTTACTCCTGCTTCATTTGCTGCAACAAGAATTGCAGGATTGATTTTTCCGTTAGGTCCGGGAGGTGTAAGCATGATAAGTTCTTCAACTCCGGCAACTTTTGCAGGAATAATATTCATAAGAACTGATGATGATAATGCAGCTTTTCCGCCGGGTACATATACTCCAACTCTTCCAATCGGAGTAACTTTCTGTCCTAAAATACTTCCGTCAGGCTTTGAGTCAAACCAGCTGTACTGTTTCTGCTTTTCGTGATATTCTTTGATGTTTTCTTTGGAATTGCGAATAACATTAAGTAATTCATCATCACCTAACAAGTCATATGCTTCCTTTATTTCATCATCTGTAACTTTGATATTATTCTCATTAATATCTGCCTTATCAAACTTTGCAGTATATTCAAAAACTGCTTTATTTCCGTTCTTCTTTACGTTATCAAGAATCTCAGCAACTGTTTCTTCGTACTGAGTGTAGTTATTTGGGCTTCTCTTGAGAAGGTCGTCTAATATATTCTGCTTTGATGATTCATCTAATTTAACAATTCTCATATTATTAATACCTCTTAATCTTTTTTATATTTCTTTTATCTTCGCTTTTTACTAAAACTTAATATATCATTCACTGTATAATCTTTTGAATTAATTACTTAATCTGTTATTTAATCTGTCCTTTTAACTCATTAATCAGTTTTCTGATTCTCTCATCTTCCATTTTCATACTAACCTGGTTAACAACCATTCTCGCAGAGAGTGGACAAACTTCTTCTAATACTGTAAGACCGTTTTCTTTTAATGTTGATCCTGTCTCCACAATATCAACAATTACTTCTGAAAGGCCTACAATAGGTGCAAGTTCAACAGATCCGTTTAACTTGATTATCTCAACGGTCTGATGCTTCTGATTGTAGAAATAATCTTTTGCAATGTTTGGATATTTGGAAGCAACTCTTATCATACCGTGATTGTTGAGCAGAGCTCTTGCAGATTCAGGACCACATACACACATGCGGCATTTTCCAAAGTTTAAATCAAGAACTTCGTAGAGCTTTCTTCCTTCCTCTAATATTGTATCTTTTCCTACAACGCCGATATCGGCCGCACCGTATTCAACATAAGTTGGAACATCACCTGCTTTTGCAAGGAAAAATTTCAATTTTAATTCTTCGTTGACAAAAATAAGTTTTCTTGTCTTTTCATCTTTCATTTCCTCACATTTGATGCCGATTTCCTCAAACATCTTCATTGTAGTTTTTGCTAATCTTCCTTTTGCGAGGGCAAATGTTAAATATCTCATATTTTACTCCTGTTCTGAATAATTACCATCTGTTATTTAAGGTAAGTTACTTTTGTGGCGCCGTTTTCTTTTTTGAAGTTTACATATTCATTAATATCTATATTCTCAGATTTCAGAATCAATTCTGTCTTTGTACCTTTCTTTCTGAGTTCTTTTGCAAGCTTCATTGCTTCTTTTCGTTTTTGCTCTTCAAAAACAATTACTTCGTATGCGTAATCACAGTCAACATCAACTTTTTGACCGTAAAGGGCAAGTAACAATCTGTCTACATGAATACCAAATCCGATAGATGCTGCGTCTTTTCCAAACTGACCGAGTAATTTGTCATATCGTCCTCCGGTAACAACTGCATCACCGATACCATATGTGTAAGCTTTGAAAATCATTCTGGTATAATAGTTAAAATTGCTTACCATTCCAAGGTCAAATGAAATATACTTTGTTGCTCCGTACATATCAAGAATATTATATAATTTTTCAAGTCTGTCTATTGCCATTAATGCTTTTTCATTCTTTGTAAGAGTTTTGGCAAGATCCAATACTTCTTTCTGACCAAATAACTCAGGCATTCTTTTAAAAGCATTCATTACATTTTCAGGAGCGTTGAGAGAATCTAACAATTCTTCAACTCCATAAAAGTTTTTGTTCTGAACCAATTCTTTTAACTCGTCTTCAACTTCTTCTGAGAATCCACATTCTTCCAAAAGACCTTTGAAGAAGTTTACTTCACCAATTTCTACAAGGAATTCTTTCAAACCTGACTTCTTAAGAGAATCAACAACAACAGAGATTATTTCTGCGTCGGCATCTATTGAATCGTCACCGATAAGTTCGCATCCCATATTTGTACTTTCTTTTAATTTTCCCTGTAATTCTGAATTGTTAATAAAAGTATTGGCATTGTAGCATAATTTGACAGGAACAATATCGTCCATGAAATACTTAGCAACAGATCTACATATTGAAGGTGTTGCATCAGGTCTTAATACAAGTGTATTACCCTCTCTGTCAAAAAACTTATATAAATCTTTGGAAGCCACACTTCCCTTTTCTTTATTAAAAATATCAAAAAACTCAAATGTTGGAGTCTGGATATTCTGATATCCGTACAAACTGAATACATTGTTTAATTTCTTTTCAAGTGCTAATTTGCTTGCACATTCTTTACCGTAAATATCTCTTACACCTTCAGGTGTGTGAATTAAAATTTTAGACATATAAAAACCTTCCTTTGCTTTAGCGTAGTAAAGTGGTAACATGATAATTTGCTATCATGTTATTGAATTATACCTTATATTTGTATATGTGTCAATTGAGAAATGATTATTATAATAACATTATAATATGAGAGTATTAATTGTGTTTTTGTAGTTTTTATATACAGAATAATCGAGCAGACTTAAGTCTGCCCGATCTGATTCATTTATATATTATTTTATAACTGACCTTCTAATACATTCTTAGCTTCAGCAATTGCATCCGGTATACCTGCAGGATTCTTTCCTCCAGCCTGAGCCATGTTTGGACGACCACCGCCGCCACCGCCAACAAGTGCTGCAATTCCTTTGATAAGGTTTCCTGCATGTGCTCCTGCTTTAACAGCTCCATCTGTTGCCATGGCAATCATATTTACCTTTCCGTCTTTGCTTGAAAGTAATACAACTACACCTTCTCCAAGTTTTTCTTTAAGAGAATCTCCAAGGTCACGAAGTCCGTTCATGTCTGCTCCTTCAACATTTGTTGCAAGAAGTTTGACGCCTTTAACTTCAACAACCTGACTCATTACATCACCAAGTGAATTCTTTGCAAGTTTTGATCTGAGTGATTCGTTCTCTGAAGATAATTCTTTTATCTGAGCCTGCATTCCCTGAATTTTCTCAACGAGATTTGCTGTGCTTGTCTTTGCAGCTGATGCAGCTTTTTCGAGATTTTCTTCAAGAGCGCGATAATAATCTAATACATTCGCACCTGTAAGTGCTTCGATTCTTCTTACACCGGCAGCAACACCGTTTTCAGAAAGAATCTTGAATGATACTATATCACTTGTATTTTTTACATGTGTTCCACCACAGAGCTCTTTTGAGAAATCACCCATTGAAACAACACGAACGCTATCGCCGTATTTTTCACCAAACAATGCCATTGCGCCACTGTTCTTTGCTTCTTCGATACCCATAACCTTTGTATCTACAGGAATGCTCTCAGCAATTTTTTCATTTACAATCTTTTCTACTTCACGAATCTGCTCAGCTGTCATACTCTCAGAGTGACTAAAGTCAAAACGAGTTCTGTCACTGTCCTGATATGAACCCTGCTGTTCTACATGATCACCAAGTACCTTCTTCAATGCGGCCTGAAGCAAGTGTGTTGCAGAATGATTCTTGCAAGTGTATGAACGTGTTGTATTATCAACTGACAACTTAGCCATATCATTAGTTTTGATTGTTCCTGATACTACATGACCTACATGTCCGATACGATTCTCTGGAAGTTTAACAGTTTCCTCAACTGCAAATACACCGTTAGCTGTTGTGATTGTACCGATATCACCTTTCTGACCACCCATTGTAGCGTAGAAAGATGTCTTTTTGAATACAAGAGTTCCGTTATCTCCTGTACTTAATGATTCAATTATAGCTTCATCATTTGCTATTGCAACTACTGCTTCATCTGTTTCGAGAGTATCATATCCGACAAATTCTGTAGTTACATCACCAAGACTTTCAAATAAGTCTGTATCTGTAGCTTTCTGTGAGAAGTTTGCATTAGCTCTTGCCTTTTCTTTCTGTTCTTCCATTGCAACTTTGAAATCATCTTCAGAAACTGTAAGTCCTTCTTCCTCTGCCATCTCAATTGTCAACTCAATTGGGAATCCAAATGTATCATATAAGTAGAAAGCTTCTTTACCTGAGATTTCAGAAAGGCCTTCCGATTTCTTTGTATCAAGAATCTTCTTGAATTCTTTCATTCCATTTTCAAGTGTTGACTGGAAACGGTCTATTTCTTTTTGCAACTCAGAAAGTATAAATTCTTTGTTTTCTGTCAAAAGAGGATAGCTCTCTTTGTATACTTCATCGATAAATAAAGAAGCAATGTTTAAGTAATCCTGAGTATTAAGCTGAAGAGTTCTTCCGTGTCTTACTGCACGACGGATAAGTCTTCTGAGAACATATCCGGCGCCTGCATTAGATGGACGAAGTTTTGCCGCATCTCCGATAAGCATTACACTTGTTCTTAAATGATCAGCAGTAATTCTCATTGATTTTGTTGATTTTTCTTCGGAATCATACTTGACACCTGATTTTTCTTCTATGTAAGAAATAACTGATGTATAGAAATCTGTTTTGTAAACATCTGATGTTCCGTTTAAGAATGCAAGATTACGCTCTAATCCCCATCCTGTATCAATATTCTTCTTTTCTAATGGTGTGAGATGTCCGTCCTGATGCTTCTCATACTGCATAAATACATCGTTACCAATCTCAGTAAATCTGCCACAGTCACATGAAGGATTACAATTAGGACCACATGGCTCTACATCATTGATATAGAACATCTCTGAGTCCGGACCGCATGGACCAAATTCAAGTCCCCACCAGTTATCTTCTTTTGGAAGGAAGTAAACATTCTCAGTTTTGAAACCTGAAGCAATTCTGTATTTTGCGCTCTCTTCATCTCTTGGAGCATCTTCATCACCTGCAAATACAGTTGCTGCAAGATGGTCTGGATCAAAACCGAATACTTCTGTTAAAAGTTCGAAACTCCACTTACAACGATCTTCTTTAAAATAATCACCTAATGACCAACTTCCCATCATCTCAAAGAAAGTTCCGTGGCTTGTATCACCAACTGAATCGATATCGATAGTTCTTACGCATCCCTGTACGTTACAAAGTCTTGTACCCATTGGATGTTCCTTACCTAAAAGATAAGGCATGAGGGGCTGCATTCCGGCTACATTGAACATAACGCCTGTAGAACCGTCTGATACTAAGGATACTGCACCAATATCAACGTGACCTCTCTTAATATAGAATTCTTTCCAAGCATTTCTAAGCTCGTTAGAAGTAATTTTCTTCATCTTATTTCTCCTTCATAAAAGTAATTATATGTGAATATACAATATAAATATGAAAATACATTGTATTTTATTAAATTGCAAAATCCTTAAAAATTTTAACACAGAGTGGATTTCATTTCAAGAGTTTGAATATGCGGATATATAGTGAGACTTAAATGATTAGCGCTCATTTAGATCCTTTTGAATCTGTTCAAGGTAGTGAAGCGGAAAGCCAACACCTTTTCCAATCTTATATGTTGAATCAATTTCTTCAAATCTAAAACTTTTTCTTCCGCCACTGATGGCTCTGTCGTAAAAAGATTTAACTAATCTAAATGGTACATAATAAGTTTCGTGGCGTGATGAATAATGAATGATAAAAAAAGAAATACCTTCCTGCCTTTCAAACTGTTCCATGAATTCAATCTGATGTTCGTGAATGTTATCTATAGGGAAAGTATCCGTTGCACATTCTTTTGCATCAAAACAAACAGGTATGCCCTGAACAACTCCAATGTAATCGACAGTACTTTTTGAGTCAAAGTAGGCAAGAGTAATATGTCTGGTATTCTGATCAATCCGGACAGGTGTTATTGGTGTAGGTACTTTTTGAATTAATGCAAGATTTTTTGTTTTATATTGTTCATTTGTGAGATTAATCAGTTCCTCAAGGGCTGACCCCCTAAGACCTCTGCTGTTCCAAGTTCCCATTATCTTTTCCTTATTGTCTTCTTATTATCATTTATTATCATTTTTTATCATTAAATTTTTATGCATTCGCTACATTCAATATGTATTTACTATAAATTAATTACTTATTTTTTACAAAGTTATTAGTATTTATATCTCAGCGTTAACATCTAGCCCTTCATTTTCGATTAAATTAACAAACTTATCAGGAAGTGGCGCTTTGAATGTTTTGTCAGAGAGATAACTAAGAGCACCATCAACTTTGTGAAAATCAAGTTCGTAAGAATGTAATAATTGACTTTTAATATTATATTTTTCTTTAAACATGCTGTTGAGGTGTCTGTTTCCATATTTGTAATCACCAATAATCGGATGATCTATGCTTGAAAGATGAGCTCTAATCTGATGCGGCTTTCCGGTTATCAGTTTAACTTTTAGAAGAGTGAGATTGTCATTTGAGCAAAGTGGAATATATTTAGTTTTAATATAATCTGAGCCATCTTTTGTAGAACCATTTTTGCTCTTTTCAATTTTTACTTTGTTTGTCTTTGAATCTTTTGTCAGATATCCGTCTATTTCTTTTGTCTCTTTGACTACTCCTGATACTACACAGAGATAATACTTGTCCATAAGTCGGTTCTTCAATAAATCAGACATAACCTGAAGACCTGCAAGAGATACTCCGGCAATAATCAGTCCGGTTGTATTTCTGTCAAGTCGATTACAAACTGACGGTTTAAAAGACACCATCTCTTCTTCTGTCAGACGTTGATTTTTGAGAAGATAACCAATCATATATTCATTTAATGAAACATCATCGGCTTTTGCTTTCTGGCTAAGCATATCTGCCGGTTTGTTAATTAATAGAATGTTTTCATCTTCATATATAATATCAAGATTGGTATAAGGATAACTGTTAGTTCTTTTAGACGAAAATTTGTTGTAGGTGTCATCTGATAAAAAAATCTTTATGGTGTCACCTACAACTAATTTTTCATTGCCACCTGCTTTTTTGTTGTTGAGAGTAATGTTCTTTTTTCTCAACATTTTATATATAAAGCTTGATGGCGCATTATTCAAATATTTTTGAAGAAGCTTGTCAAATCGCTGACCTGCTTCGTTTGCTGATACAATTATTTCTTTCATTATAAAACCTGTATAGAATATATATTAATTCAAATCTATTATTCAATGAACGTATAGAATATTCTTTAATTTCAGACTATATTTCTAAATGATATCATTTTTGCCTTTTGTATAATTCGTTAACGAGATTTATAAGCGGTCTGTGAGGCAATACTTTTGTAGCGTAATTGAATGCTTTGATTGGTAGTCCGTAAACAGAAATCTGTTTCTTGTAAATACTGTCTTCAACAGCTTTCTTTACAACGTCACGTGGCTGAGCCATGACATATTTTTTGAGTTTGAGTTTCTTTCCATATGTTTCAGCCTTTGTGAAAAATGCTGTGTCCACCGGACCCGGACACACTGCGGTAACGTAAATATCTCTGTCTTTAAGTTCAGCATTAAGCGCTCTTGAAAAACTGAGAACGTAACACTTTGAAGCACAATAAACAGCAAAGTATGGCTGAGGGAGAAAAGCTCCTGATGATGCGACGTTGATAATACGCGAATTTCTGCTCATAAATGGAATGCAATCGTAAGTCAATGAAGTGAGAGCTCGACAGTTTACATCTATCATTCCCATATTGTCATTGTATGAGATGTCCTCAAACTTACCAATCATTCCATATCCTGCACAGTTAATGAGCATTTTGATTTGTACCTGCTCATGATATAACTGCTTCATTACTTTTTTGAGTTCGGTACGCTCGTTTAAATCGCACTCAAAAATCTTACAAGGAGTTCTCATTGCTTTCTTTACTTCTTTTAGTTTGTCGGTATTTCTACCAATCAACCAGAACTCATTTATAGTATTCAATTTTTTATCCAGCAGAAAAGCAAATTCTTTTCCCATTCCCGATGTAGCGCCTGTGATAATAACAATTCTTTTCATAACTCTTCTCCTTTCAAAAAAAATAGTCAATTCTTTAAGTCATTTATTTCTTCTTCTGTCAGTTTGCGAAAATTTCCAATTTCTAAATCATCATCAAGCACAAGATTCTTCATGCTTAAACGTTTAAGATATATCACTTTCATGTTTTGGGAAAGAAACATCTTCTTTATCTGATGAAATCTGCCCTCATGGATAGTTACTCGCACTTCTGATATGTCACCACTATTTATTATATCAAGCTTTGCAGGCTGTGTCATATAATCGCCGTCAATAATTACACCGTTTGCAAAAGCATCTACAGTAACCTCTGTTACATTCCCTTCTACTCTTGCATAGTAGGTTTTGTCAACATGTTTGCCCGGAGCTAAAAGATTGTGAGCAAGTGCACCGTCATCAGTAATAAGCATCAGGCCTTCTGTATCCTTATCAAGTCTCCCTACTGGAAATAAATTCTTATTTGGAGAATTAATAATGTCCATCACCGTCTGACACGTATTGTCTTTTGTTGCACTTACAAAGCCGGCAGGTTTGTTAAGTATTATATATTCATAGCGGGAATAATTTATAACGTTACCGTCGATGGTTATGACATCCTGACTTTCATCTATTTTGATATCAGAACTTGTGGCCTTTTCGTCATTAACAAAAATCCGACCGCGTTTTATCATATTTTTTGCTTCGCTTCTGGTTGCTGTGTGAGTCGCCACCAAAAATTTGTCTAATCTCATCATATCTGTAATAGATATTATTCTACACTTGCGATCAATTCAACTTCACAAAGAACACCTTTTGGTAAATCCTTAACTGCAACGCAGCTTCTCGCAGGTTTTTCTGTGAAATACTTTGAATAAACTTCGTTAAATGCCGCAAAATCATTCATGTCTGCAAGAAAACAAAGAGTCTTAACTGTCTTTTCATATGATGAACCTGCTTCTGAAAGAATTGCTCCTAAATTTTTCATAACCTGTTCTGTCTGTTCTGTAATGTTACCGCCTTTTACTTCTCCTGTTGCAGGATCAAGAGGTATCTGTCCTGAGGAGAATAAAAGTCCGTTAATTACTATTCCCTGTGAGTATGGTCCTATTGCTGCAGGTGCATTTTTAGTTGCTATTTTGTTCATTCTTCGTACCTCGCTTTTCTATATTTGTATAAGTTCAATTTTAGCATTTTAAATAATAATAATCAACAATCCTCTTATGATTGTTTCTGTCAAGTAATCGTTGGCACGATTTCTATCACAAAAAAAATCTTATGTTTAATTGCCTCTCCGGGCAGTTTTATTCATTAGCTGCTTAATTACCCTTTATCATGCGTATATGTCCTGTCAAGGGTGCAAAGCAT
>JAEEGL010929403.1_pt1 | contig 43164 bp, 79 predicted proteins | sample 9134231 | NCBI WGS metagenome assembly JAEEGL01 (sample SAMN16246548, study PRJNA631951) | gut metagenome | biome: gut microbiome; feature: rumen; material: fiber-attached | host: Bos | place: Iran: Karaj | collected 2018-10 | reverse complement strand
TGCGCCGCGATCTTCGGCAGTACAATCGAGAAAAACCCAAGACTGGGCGCGTGGCTATCGACCGTCGTGTTCATCTTGGGCTTTTTGATGCTCGGTGTTTCGGTCGATGTGGTGTCGGTTCCGGCATTTTACATCTCGACCGCAATCATCGGAGCTGGAACCGGAATTGGTTATGTGACACCAGTGAAGACGCTTATGGCGTTCTTCGCAGACCATAAGGGTCTGGCATCTGGGTTGGCCATAACCGGGTTTGGACTGGCGAAGTTCGTCGCGTCTCCCGTTATCGAGTGGCTACTTGCGACGGTAACTCTATCGCAAGTGTTCTATGTTCTGGGCGGTGTCTATGCGCTGGTGATGGTTGTTTCGTCACTGTTGCTGCGCAAATATCCGTATACAGAACAAGAGTACGGTGCAAGCAACTTCAAGTATTCCTATATGCTCAAGAGCAAGGAATGGTGGTCGATCTGGTTTATGTTCGCGGTCAACATTTCGTGCGGACTGTCAATCATCTCCCAAGAGAAGTCTTTGTTGAGCGCGTTAGGCATAACCGCAATCGCCGCAATCTTGTCCGGAACCGCATTGTCGAACTCTGGTGGCCGTCTCGGATTCTCCACGCTGTCTGACAAGATTGGACGCAAGGCGGCTTATCACTTTGTCTGTTCATTCGGCATCCTCGGTGCATTGTTTTGCATAACCGGGAACCCGGTTCTGTCCGTAATAGGAATCTTGCTATGTGAGGCTGCATATGGCGGCAACTTCAGTGTGCTTCCTAGCTTGCTCGCCAAGCGGTTTGGTATGTCCAACGCGTCGAGAGTCCATTCTATGACGCTTACTGGATGGAGCGTAGGCGGTATCGTCGGTCCGCTCCTAGCCAATACCTTCAGCGGAACGATGCTCTATCTGGTTTTGGCTATCCTTTACTTCGCGGCGTTTACCGTGATGGAAATGAACGTCAAGAAGTAAAAAATAAAAGATATTTTTTATAAACTGCTGGTAGATTACCGGCAGTTTTTTGTATGAACACGTTTAAGGCATATTTGGAATCATTGGATCAGAATCCGACCGTCCAAGCGGCTACGGACTTGTACGTCTCAAAGGAACCATCTCCGCGCCCGGACAACGCCCAGCCAGTACATTCGGAGGAGATTCCCCAAGAACAGCCAGACGCGCCTTATACAGGCCCCAGAACGCTGAACGATGAAGAGATAAAGAATCTCTGTAGCGAGCTGGAGTCTATCTGGAAACGCACGCACCAGTTTGCCCCGGTAATCCGCGCCGTAAAGGAGTCCGGAATCCTCTATCTGGGTTCGGGCACCTCTCGTATGGTGTTCAAGCTGAACGACGAGAAGGTTCTGAAACTGGCGAAAAACGTGAAGGGACTAGACCAGAACAATGCCGAAGCTGACTGGTACTTGCGACAAGTCGTGGGCATCGCCGAGTGGTATTCAGCGTCGAACGAGGATATCTGGATCGTGAGCGAACTATGCACCAAGGCCAAAACGTCGGACTTCCGCAAGAAGCTGGGCATAACGTTCGCCGATTACTGCAACTATGTCAATTATCTCAGCCAAGAGCACAGCGGTCACCCCAACCGATATATGCATTTTGACAAGCCAGCCAAGTTCGAGGAGTATGTGGAAGCCGAGAACCTACTAGGTGGCATAAACGAGTATATCGGCAACTGGGATCCTCCAGTAGGCGACCTCACGCGCATTTCCAGCTACGGAATCAACCGTGACGGGGACATCGTCCTAGTAGATACTGGACTGTCGGAGAACGTGGCGGAGAAGCATTATACTCACCGCAGATAGACGAAAAGAGCTTGCCCGAAGGCAAGCTCTTTGAACATAGAAGCAAAAATTAAACTGGGGATTCCAGCGGTCCTATATAACCGGGATTATATTCGACGCTGTCGAAACAGACATAGCCGAGACTTCCGACAATAAGATGATGTATTTCATCGCGGAGCGGTTCGAACTTCGGGTTAGGGCATACATTCCCTTCGACCCTGATGCCGCAAACATATTTCGCAAACGATTCTCTCGACATTCCGAAAATCCATTCGTGGGTCTCTTTGTCCTTGATGAAGAACCGTTCATACGATTCGCCGTTAACTGGCTTGTCCACCCATTTTTCGGTAGCCATCACCTCGCCGACCGTTGTAAGCTGATCAGAATTACGCATAAATCCTCCTACTAGCGGCGCGGCTTGTATTCGCGTTCTACGATAATCTGCTCGTCGTTCTCGTTGGCCAGTTCGGCGAACGTGCGTTCGAGAGCCTTGTCCATTGCAGTCATCGCGTCGGAGATATTGTCGAAATGCAGACCCGGAATGTCTTCCCAGCCCACGAAGTCCCTGTAAATCTGCGCGTAGTAGAGCACTTTGTGTTGGCTCTTGCACATACGCTTGACCACGCGACCCTTGCAGTGGTTCATACGGTTCCGGACGCGCCAGTAGATTCTGTGGCCGAGCTTTGCTAGAAGTATGACCAGCAGAATGAGGATGGCGATACAAAATATTATTCTAGGCATTTTTCTGTCCTGTCTTTAGGTGTTTGAAGGTGTTGTTCATCGTGATAACGTAACAGCGGAGGCTCTGGATGTCGAGTTTGTAATGCTTGCGCCATTCCCTTATGTTAGGCCACAGATACGACTTGGTGAGCTTCCGCTTGTCCTTGTTTATCGGCAGCCTCCAGACCATACGGAAAAGCTGGTACTGGGCTTCCACGAGTTCCACGGCGGATTTTGCGGAGGCCACAGCATTCAACTGTTTCTCGATTTGTTCTGGGGTCGCCTTGACGAACGGCACTCTTGGCGAGGTTTTATTCATTATCCGGCTTGGGATTGAACGAGCCGCGAGTCATCTTGGTCGCGATGATGAGGAACGGAGCTGCATTTTCGTCGTTCGCATTACGGACGACGAGCTTGTGTACCTTCTTCGTACCGATAAGACCTTCGCTGTAGCTGAGAAGGTGGAGGTAGCTCCAGCCACGGTTAGAGCGGTCGCAGTCTTCGAAGCGCACAAAGTAGGACGGCGCATCCTTGCTCACGGCTACATAAAGGTTGTTGGCGTGCCAGCAGCAGTAGAGCGGTTCTCTGGCATTCTTCTGTGCTTTGTAGATTTCTTCCATAAAAACACCTCGGTTAAAAATAAAAATTCCGCGATGCAAACGCATCGCAGAAAATATAGTAATTCGGGCAGAATTACGCAACTTCGCGGAGGCTCTTCCACTGGAGGAAACCGCCGAAAGCGTCCTTGTTCGTGATGTACTTCGCCACTACGTTGTCGGACAACTTGTAGAAGCGCATCAGGAAGCGAGTGAACTTGCCGTAGCACTTCACTTCGTAATCGGACAGCAGCTTGGCGTATTCGGCAAGTTCCGTGGAGGCCATCGGACGACCGCCGCGAAGCTCGTTGAACAAGTCCACGCTAACCGGAAGATTGCCGTCGGTAGACACAGCTCCCGTGGCGAAATCCACCTTCTTGCTGAAGAACACGAACGTGTTCATCCAGACGAAGCGGAGGATGTCGTCGATGGCCTTGTCGCTGAAGAACACTCCGTGGACACGTTCCTCGACATCGTTTGCCGAGAGAATCATATCACCGAGACCGAGCAAGCGTTCGGCACCCCCGTGTCCGAGGATAGTGGAGCTATCCACAGCCGAGCTGACCTTGAACGCGATGCGGTACGGCAAGTTGGCCTTGAGGTCGCCAGTAATGACCTTTACGGACGGTCTCTGGGTTGCCAAAACCAAGTGGATGCCCACTGCGCGGCTCTTCTGCGCGAGACGCTGTACGAGCTGCGTGAGTTCGGCTCCGCTGGTCATCATCAGGTCGGCAAATTCGTCGACCACGCACACGACGTAGCGCATCTTCGCGTCGGCGGTCTTCGTGAGCGGTACGGAGGCAATCTTTTCGTTGTAAGCCTTGATGTTGCGAGCGTTGTACTTGGCGAGCAAGGCGTAGCGGCGTTCCATTTCGTCCACGAGCCAACGGAGACCAGCCATAGACTCTTCGGAGTTGACCAGAACCTTGTTGTTCACGCAGTTCGGCAAGAAAGCGTACATACCGAGTTCGACACCCTTGGGGTCGATCAAGAGCATTTCGAAGTCGCGCATATCCACGTTCTTGATAAGGCTCGCCAAGATGGAGTTGATGCAGACGGACTTTCCGGAGCCAGTCATACCAGCAATCAGCAAATGCGGAGCCTTAGCCAAGTCGATAGCCTTGCCACGGCCATCCACGGTCACGCCGAGTTCAATCGGCAATGTCATACCGACCGCATCGGTGTTCTTGATGTTGCCCGGAAGAACGGTCTTGCGGACGGTGGCCGGAATGTCGATGGCGAGGACGCCTTCTTCGGGAACCTTGGTGCAAGAGACCTTGGACACGCGGAGACCCATAGCGATATCGTCGCAAAGGGATTCCACGGCGGAAATCTTCACGCCGGTCGGAAGAACGACCTTCAGTCGGACGAGAACGGGGCCGCATTCGACGCTCTTGACGGAAGCACCGCGAATGCCGAAGCTGTTGAGAACCTGAACCAAGCGGTCGCCGATTCCTTCGGGCGCACTGTTGCTGAGGTCGCTAGTTTCGGAATAGCAAGAAGAGACCAGAGCATCGCGAGAATACAGATGGTGGAGGGACAAGGCCACGGTAGCCTTGAAACCGATGTCTACACCGAACATAGTCTTGATTTCTGTACGATTCATTGTTGAACTCCTTGCTATAATATAGGTTTTTGCTGACGATTTGTCAAGTAGTTTTGTTTACATCACTTATATTGCGAACGTGGGGAAGCCCGGTCTACCAGTCGATAGTCTTTCGCTTCGCCTTCGCCGAGGGGAAATTGATTCTGCGGTACTTGACTTGGTCTTTCACGCGGTAATCGTCGGACAGCGACCAGTCGATCTGCTGTTTCGGTATGTCCATACCAATGTAGTAGAACCGATGGTCGTCCACCTTGTCGAAGTTGACAGCGTCAAAGAACCTGAAGCCGGAATGGCTCGCCAGAATGTCTGGGCATCCGTTGACACCGACCACGGTCACTACTGGGGAGTAGTCCCGGTTGTAGTCGTAGTAGCAGTCCAGCGTACCCTTGTTCTCGGCAATCCTGACCAAGTGGTATATGTAGGTCTCCGGACATTCCAAGTCCTCGTCTGGAGCCTCCGCGATGGATCCGAGGTAGGTACAGGCGGCCTTGCCGTTCACGATGACCGGAAGGGTTGTCATAACCGATACCGTGCTCGTGCGCACGTCTTGGATGTCGATGCGGACATCGCGCTTGCTGAAAGGAACGCTGACGTGTTCGGCGAACGCGGCAATCGCCATAAGCAAAACTAGGATAGATGCGAGCTTTTTCATAACGACTCCTTGTGTTTTTCTGTTTGATGCTTGGTTAGGGGAAACCCGGACTAAAAGAAAACCGTCCGATTGCTCGGACGGCTCGAAAAAGAGTCCATAGTGATTGTTTAGTCCGGATTCTCGATGCCACGGAACCAGTTGATCTCGCGCTCGTTCAAGGCGATGGGACTCTTGCATCCGTTCATACCTTGGGTACGGAGAGAGCATTCGTCTGGGTCGTAGTCGATTGCTCCAGTCGCGGCGGTTCCGACACCGACTTGCTGTCCACGGTTTTCCGGAGTGACATCGGCGAAGGTCTGGCCTTTGGGCATCTGGAACACTTTACCAGTGACGGTAGAGTAATACTTCGTTCCGTCGGGGGAGACTAGCCAACCGAAATCGGTATGGGGTTGCTTGTCGATGTCTGCCAAGGCCATTCCGTTGAGCGAGTCGCTATACACGCCGGGCTTTTCGGACGCGGGTACGAACTTCCAACCCTTCTCGCGGAGTTCATCGCCGTAGTAGTCGTAGTTCTGCACCTTGGTCACGGTCTCGTGATTCTTGATGGACTGGTTATAGTCGTTCATCAAGTCGATGGCCGTTTCCTTGCCGGAGTCCAGAGCCTTGTCGACCGGGTTTCCGGTAACGTGGTTCACGCCAAGCGCACCCAGACCACCAAGCGCACCGATGGCCAGAGTCCGACCGAGCTTTCCTTCGATCTGCGCCTTGCGTTCGCACACGTCGTACAACTTCTTCACGGATTCGACCAAGGTCTCACGTTCGGGTGTGGTCTTCAGTTTCTCGATAGCTTCTAGGAAGTGCTTGTTCATAAAAATGCCTCGCTGTTACACAAGACAGTTTATATGATTTACTTCGACGGAGCGTCGTGAATCGTCAGCCAGCAACCCCAGCGCGGCTTGCGAGTGGTCGCGTTGACCGTCTTGTCGTAGGCGTTGTCGATCTGGAGAAGAGCGCGTTCCTTACCGGATTCGTCGTAGATGGTGGCGGATTCGAGCTTGTCAAACTTTTTTTCGCCGATGCGAGCCTTCAGCTTGTCCTGAAGCATCAGCCCGGCCTTGAACGGGGTTTCGGTTTCCGCTTCGCCGACGACAAATTCCGGCATTTCGACGAGTTTGAATTTAAGCACAAATTTCATTGTTTACTCCTTTAATAAAAATTTTTCCGTTGGTTTCTGTGATTGCAAAGTCGAGAGAATCAGACCAGTAGTCACCGAGCGTGATTCCGTCGTTGGACATCAGTTCTGCACTGACACACGCGATGGTGTATGCGCCCGGACGAGCAGCGATGATTTTCTTTCCTTCTTCGAGCAATTCCGGAATGGTCTTGTCGGCAGCGGAGATCAACGCAGACTGACGGTTTTCCCACGGTTCGTTGGGGACGATCTGGTTATCTTCAACCTTGTCGGAATTGGACAGGGTGAGTCTCAGGATAATCATAGGTTCCTCCTTATGCGGTAATTTCATCGAGCTGCTTTGCGAGCACCCTTGGTTCTACCTTCTGGTAGGCGAGGTTCGCAAGAGCGATGGTGTAGTCCGCAGCGACGACAGACGAAATGTCGGCGATGTCCTTGTTTTCGAGGGGACGCTTCTTGGTGATGGACATAACGGTATCGACAACCAGCTTGACGATGTCGGTCGCCATCATATTGCCGATTACGAGCGGCGTGAAGTTGCCTTCGCTCGGAGATCCGGTCACGACTCGTTCGACCTCGCGGAGAACTTCGTTCGTGGTGGATTCGATACGCTTGACCACGCCTTCCTTGCCGGCGTTCTTGAGCTGGGTTTCGGCATAACGAGCGGCGTTGCTGTACATTTCCCAGTTGCTTTTGCTGTTGTTGATAAACATATTGGACTCCTTTTGAATTTTGTTACACCGGATTGATGCTTGGTTTGGGGAAACCCGGCCTGGGTCTACGCAGTCTTGATGCGGTGTGCCGTAACCAGACGGAGTATGTACTCCTGAGCGACTAGCGGCTTCTCGCATTCTCTGGACGCGGTAGCGGTGGACACCTTGATCGGCGTGTTGCTATCGAAGTTCAGCTCTACGGTGAGCTTGAAATCCGGAGCGGACTTGTCCGAAACCGTGAACTTGGTTGGACTGTCACAACCGTCTATGGAGAGGTTGGTCCCGTGCGCGATTTCAGTGAGTACGGCGGATGCCTTGAGGTAGGCATCCAGCGCGTTGATGTCCATATCGAACTGCTTGCTCATAGGTTCCCCTTGGTGTTATTCGATTGACGACTTGTCGAAGCCAGCGTTCTTTTCAAAACGCTTGACATCGGCCTCGAAGTTCTTCTTCGCGTGGATGGGGTCGGACGAGGAACCCGGCGCGACGAGAATCTGGTTGGTTTTCAAAAGGACGAACTTGGCGTGTTTCTTGCCGGGACGCAGTTCCCAGCGACCAGACTTGAGCATCTTGGTCATAACGCTTCGTAAGTGGCGGTCGACTTTGGGTACACCGTAATTCATTTATAGCTCCTTTGCTAAGGTTTTGCACTAATATAACTTATTGCAACCATTTTGTCAATAGTTATTTTAGGATTCCCCTATATTAAACCGAGTAGGGGGAAGCCCGGACCGATCCAGTACAGTAAAAGAAGAGGCCGAGGAACTAACCTCGACCTCTATGGCTGTTTTCTCTTCACGGAAACTTTACTTGCGGTCAAATTCGGTCTTCATCGTGATAGCGGCTTCGACAAATTCGACGGAGCGGTTGATGGCCTTCGCGATAGCCGGGGCTTTCATACCGCCGTTGTACATCGTGTAAATCGGGAGCAGAAGTTCGCCGACGGATTCGTGATGGTGCTTCGGCGGATTCTTGCGGCCAGCCTTGAAGACAAGAGCGGTCTGTTCAGGATTCTTGGGGTCGATGTTCTTGTTGAGCGGAATGGTGACGTGGAGCTTGTGGCGGATCTGGTACACGGCTTCGAGAGAACGACCTTCGGGGATGCCACCCATCTGGATGATGTGGATTTCGTTTTCAGTCCACTTCTTGCGGCGACCAGTCTTGATACCGAGCTTGTTCAGCATACTGCAGACGGCGGCACTGGAACGACCTTCGACCTTGTGGTTCTTAATCGCTTCGACGGTTTCCTTCTTCGTCCAGCGTCTGCGGGTGATTTTCTTATTGGTGGAATCCTGTTTGATTTCTGTAGACATTGCGTCTCTCCTTGTAGATTGGGTGTTGATGTTTTGTTGGTTTAAATATAGACATTTGCAAACAAGTTGTCAACACTTTATGTGTTAAATTTTGTTTACGGTTTAAAAGTTACCACCGCGTCCTTCCAGATAAGCGAAGAGTCGCGAGTAATCATATAGTTCTCAAGGCTCTCCTTGTACTTCATCGGCGGATGCCAGTACCAGTCGCTGGGCTTCTTGTAGTTCTGCGCCACCATCGAGTAGTAGTATAACCAGAGGAACGTCCACAGCTTTCCGTTGAGAGACCAATACTGGTCGGTCGCGCTGTGTTCCGAGTTGTAGTCGATAACCCACGGATCCTTCGGCTGGTTGTAGATGACCTGACCCTTGTAGTTCACGGCGAACGTGTGAGGCTTTGGCGACTTGTGGTAGTGAGCCGCGATGACACCTTGCGGAGCGAGTACGTTCGCATCGTCGGTGATGTCCGTGTAGCCGACCGGGACGTTCATTCCGATATCGGTGAACAGCTTTGCCTTCTTGCCGAAGTCAGCCATCTTCTCGTTCAGTGCTGAGAACAGAGGGGTCTCGTCCTCGACATAGAGCAAGTCGTAGTTCACGGAATTCATCGCATCGACAAGTTCCTTGTTTCGATAGTCTTCCGTGATGTAGTACATACCAGAGTTAATCCAAGGCTGGTCATACATAACCTTACCTTGCCAACCGGGATGTGCCGCAACCAACGCTTCCATATACTCTTTAAAGCTGCGCTTGGGGACGCCCGGACACTTGTCCAACCATCTGTAACGCCAGAAGAGCATTTCCTTGACCGTAATCGAGTGCGGATGCTCCCACTGCTTCGGCTGGAACGCGGCGAATCCGGTCTGGTCGAACTTGTCCCAAGGGACGATGTCGAAGAACAGCGTGTCCGCGTCGCACACCAGTCGGTCGTAGCCGCTTCCTGTGCTCGACAGCGTGAACAGCTTGGAATAGGTGACAAACGGTCTGGTGTAGTTGTTACCCTTCGCCCATTCGGGGATAGGCCAACGGATCGAGGTCGCAACGATATCGCGTGTGTCGTGAAATTCGGCGGTTATGTCGAACTTTGTCTTTGCCGCGACTTTGTTTACAAGCTTCTTGACGATGGGGGAGTCCGTGACTACGATGGCCGGAACTTCGTTTCCGTTGAGGAAGTAGGAGTTCAGCGACGTGAATGCTTGGTCGATGATGGCTCCCTTCTCGTCGGTGATGGTCTCGGAAGAACCGATAAGGACTGGTATTACAAGGCGTTTCTCAGACATAGGCAGTAGATGTGTAGAATGATTGACCACATTGGTCGCAAGTTACGCTGTATTCCTTGGTGTCGTTGTTCTTGCCGTCCATCAAGGTGCCGTGTAAATCGTCTTCGTTTACTTCGCAGTCGGCTTGGCAAGACGGACATTCGCAGTGCTTATATCCGTTGGAATCGATGCAGAGGTGAGTTACCATACTCATATTTGCTCCTTGGTTACACGGAACCGATGGCTAGATAAGGGAAGCCCGGATGACACGGAACAATTTCCTCGTCAGCTTCTTGTTCATACAGGTCCAGCTACGGCGGTACGAGCCGAACATCAGGTAGGCAGCCGAGACCATAAAGATGCCGTAGATTAGCTTGGATAGTTCGAACGAGCATCCGGCGAGCTGTGCGGCATAGCTGATGCACATACCGATCGAGGCTAGGCCGAGCATCGTGAGCAGACCGACCGCATACATAATGGTTACGGATATACCGAAGGCGAGTTTCATTTGTTGTTCCAGAAAAAGTTCTTGATAACCCATACCACGAGGCAAAGAACGGCGATGGTTCCGAGGATGCTCAGGCCGACCTTGAGAAGCTTCCACGCAAGTACGAGCGCGATAATGACGAGCAGAACGAGTAACAGTTTCTTAATCATATTCCTAAACCTTCTTGAGTGCTTGATTGAGCCAGCTTTTAGTTCTCCCTGATGATTGGTTATCCATTGCTAAGTATAGCAATTTATTAAAGAAAAGGGGACGCCCGGAGCGTCCCACATTATTGTTTTTATTCGCGATAGCCGTCCGCGTGAACCACTATCGCTTCCTTGTCCGTCCGGAGCGAACATTCGCAGATGAACTTGACATCCGTCATACACTGCACACGGATCCGGTCTTCTTCCGAGCCGCTGTCACCCCGGTATTCGGTGGTGTAGAAATCCTGAAGATATTCGATGCGGTCTGTGTGTTCGGCCTTGAAGACGTTGCTCGCAATGAGACCCTTGAGCTTGTCGATGGATTCGCAAGCGATAACCGCGCTGTTGAAGCCGAAGCCGACGTTTTCGAGGTTGACTTGGTAGAGGTTGAGCGGTATCTTGGTGCGGTCGACCAGCTTGGTTTCCTCTTCCGTCTTGTAGAACTTGTTCGCAATCAGGACATCGTAGAGGCTCTGGTTTTTCTTGTAGTCGAAGGTGATGGTCGGATGACCGTCGACCGTGTACTTCGACAAGTCTTCAATCTGGACGAGCTTCGAATCGTCGACACGGCGAGCCGTTATCTGGAGATCGTGGCCTTTCCAGCGGACTGTACGGACAATCTTGATATTGCCAGTGCGGTTGTCGTGGAATACGGGCTGCGGGTCTTCCTTGTGGGTGATGAATTTGATGTCACCGAGGCTGGCCTTGAGAAGACGGTCGAACGCGACCTGAAGATGCTTGTTGACTTGCTGGTCGGTGGGGAAGCCGTTCATAAAATTTCTGAACGTGTCACATTCGAACATCAAATTTTCAATTTTCTTGGACATAAAAACTCCTTATACCTTGGTTTCGATGATGTTGAGCGTACCCTTTTCCATTTCTTCCTTGTAGGCTTCGTAATGGGTGGTTCGGCTCATATGGTCGAGAGCGTTGTCGGATTCCTTGATGATCTTGTGGATCTGATACCAGCGGCGCATATCGTCGATGATGAAGTCCATCAAGCCGAGAAGGTAGTCCGTCTTGGCCTTACCCTTGGCCGGGTAGACGTTGCGGCACACGGCGTTGTCAGTCTTGGCGCGGAACGTAATCTCAAGGCTCTTCTTGCCGTTACGTTCGTGCTTGGTGATGACTGCGGTTTCGCCACGGTATTCGATAACCAGGTTGTATTCGGCGAGCTGGAACTTGCACTGTTCGAGGAAGATGGCGTTCTTGTAGCCGATTTTGTCGAAGATCGGCTGGCACGGATTGAACGCTCTTAACAGTTCGGCGAGGAGAGCCTTGCTTCCGAGTACGTTCTTCATCTTCTTGAGGTTTTCGTGGAACTGCTTGCCTTTGATGGTAGCGGTAATGGGCATTTTAAACTCCTTGGTGATGGTTTGATGTTTGTGTAGGTTCGATGCGCGGTTAGGGGAAACCTAGACTAGCTGCCGGAAGTAGGTTTCGGTGTTTCTGTGTTGGTTTCGCGTATCGTCTTTTCGTATTTGTGGATCTGGTTAAACGACTTGCACCACTTGTCGTACTGCACTTCAACGGCGACAAGCGATTCCTTGAGATTTGAACCCCCTTATTCCCGTTCGGGAATATTTGGTTGGTTTTGGCTGGATTCGACCGACATTTTCCCGTTCGGTAAAATTTTGGGTAAGAAGTAAAGTCGGATTCATTGTAGATGCTCCTTTTGGTTAGAGTTCGAGACGGTTGATGCAAAGGACGTATTCCGAACCAGTCTTCTTGTTCTTGAGCGTGTATTCGCCGATAAGTTCGTCTTCGATAACGAGCTTGTCTTCGACCCAGAGTTCGAAATTGGGGTTGTCTTCGCTGACACGCGGTTCGCGATGCTTGGACGAAATGTAGTCCATATAAACGGGCGGGCACGCGAACTGCAAATCCATATTCATACATTCCGGTTCGTGCTTGGCAATCAATCGAGAGAAGAGATTCGCCACGGCTTGCTTCGCTTCGAGCGGAGTGCGGATCTGACGGGTGGAACAGACGGTCTTGATGGTCTTGCCGACCTTGATGTAGCCGTTGACTACGAACGGACGGAGGTCTCCAAAGACGCGCTTGCCAAGTTCACCGAGCGGCTTGCGGCACATCGGACAAGCCGGGAAGTGGAAATCGGCCACATACTTGTTGTGTTCGTCATAGAGCTTGAAAACACCTTCGGCTTCGGTTCCCTTCGTGTCGAGCGAAACCTCGTTATGGGACGAAAGGATTCCGTGATTGACTCGGTCGCAATATTCACACATATTTGACTCCTTTTGGTTATGTAAGACAGATACAGAACTGGGGGAAGCCCGGCCTCCCCCAGTCTATTCTATCTCAGTTTTGTTTAAATGTTTTCGCAACCGGATTCATTGATAGCGTCAAGCTTTTCGTTGAACTTGATGAACAAGTCATCGATCTGCTTCGCCTTGGCTTCGAGTTCTGCACCCATTACCAGCGAAACATCGGTGGTCGGCTTGATGATGTCAAACACGTTACGTTGATGAAGGTTGCAGTCACGGAAGCATTCAAACCGGGTGTGCATTCGGTAATAAACACTCACGGATTTGTACCCTTGACGCTTGGGCGTGTAGGTCTGTAAAGCCACGGTAATCGTGCCGTTTTCCAGATCTTTCTGCAAGGGAAAATCTTCCCAACGGTGCTCTCGTGTAAAGCCAAACGCCATCAATACGTCTCTGAGTTGATAGGCGGTTTCGGAAGTGATGTTGACCTTTGTCGCCATAGATTCCCCCTAATGATTCTTCTTGAAACGATTGACCGCGCTTACAAGAGCGCACGCCATATCGGTTATGTTGCACACCATCTCGATTTCGTCGCGGAGTTCGATTCCGCAGTGGTTGTTGCGTCTGCCGATAAGGCCGGACATCACGACCGTACGCATCACCTTGGAGTCGATACGCTTGACAGTCACGGTGATAGTGCCATCGGAACACGGACGGAAGTAAGCTTCGACGGTTCCTATGCCATCCTTGCCGACGTTGGTCGGGACACGGATATACTTGAAGCAAGTGGAACCTTGGTCATCGTTAACCAGTTCGAGACCCTTGGTTCCGTGGTCTACCCAGCCATCGCCGACATAGAGCTTCTTGAGCTGCTGGTCGCCGTACTGGGTGGGATTGTTACTCTTCAAGAGATTGAAGTCGTACATCTGGTCTTTGGTAAATTCAGCCATTGTAACTCCTTTTGATTACGTTTTACGGATGGATGGTAAGGGGAAACCCGGCTGAATGCCGAACAGTCCCTAGCTGATAACCTTGCAGTAGACGACGTTGTCGGGGTATTCCACGACTGTGCCGTAGTTGCTGATGTACTTGCTTTCGACCGTCTTCATATAACCACGGAGAATCTTCGCATTGCGGTCCGGACGCACACCCACGACACAGCCCTGTTCGAAGGCAACCGTGTATCCGAGGTCGTTTAAACTGTCCGGGTTGCAGTGACCCATCGGATCCACATAGCAGAACTTGATTATATCACCAATCTTGATTTCGCGGTTGTCGATATCCACCAGACCAGTCTTGATACTGTTCTGCGGTTCGGGGATTTCGTTAAACACCGTGTTAATCATATTGCACACGTCAGTTCGGACTTGTGTAACGTATTCGTCGAACGCGGCAAGTTTCCGGTCTACCGTTACCATATCTTCTGGTGTCGGCATCTTGGTACTGACGAGCGAGGTCGCTCTAACCATAAAATGTGTCGAGCTGCCATCGTCAGTACGGCGGTATTGCTCGTTGAAGAACATTTCGGCGGACACGTCCTTGATGGAACCGTTGCTGTTGTTAAGCCTGAACGTCACAATCGCGGCAACGTAGCGAAGCGTCTTGGTATATTCGTAATATGTACCCCGGTAGTTGTGCTTGAAACCAAGTTCGCAGAGCTTCTTTTCCACAAGTTTAAATTCTTCCGGGGTGTTTTTCTTCTTAGCCATAATTAACTCCTAGTATTTGCAAACAAGATATTTCATCTTGGTCGCACGAAAATTGTGGTTGGCATCGCAGACGACCGCATCGTTGCCGTCCTTGATCAGTGCGGCTGGAAGCTTGCAGACAAAGTGGACATAGTCGATGTTTTCGGTGTCGAAGCATTCGGTAGCCGTTTCGATGGTCTGGTGTTCCAGTTCGGAGAGATTCACCACGCCAAATTCGTTTCGCAAGATATTGCAAGCGATCTGGTAGATGACGCAGTATGGACGGTCGAACAGAAGCAGCTCTTCCGGCGTACGGAACTTGGTCGTTTCGTAGGCCAGCTCATTCGAGTTCTCGATGATGAACTTGACCTTAGTGGCGAGAAGTTCCATAGCGCAATCGGACAGAACCGAGGTCAGGAGAACATCGCCGTTGCCGTCTGCCACCGACAATGCGCGTCTTGTCAGCGAGAACTTGTGATCCAGACCCTTGTTGTGGATAAGGAACACGAACGGTTCTTGCATAAAGCGGTTATGGTCTTCCTGATACACCTTCAAGGTGTCCTTCAGTGCGACAAACGGAATGTAGTAGCGAGTGTTATTCATATAAGCTCCTGTTTACGTCCGAAATATAGCAATGTAGGGGACACCCGGCAATAGGTTAACCATTACCTCTCACGAAGAACGAATCATCATCGCTTCTGGACAGCTTCGCGGGGAGATCGATTATTGCGAAATTGGTCGGATTCAAATCAATCGCGTCATTCGGACAGCACCCATCCACGATTTCGACTTCGTTCGGCACGATGTACATATCCACATCGTTCCCACGGTCAATAATCAACAGATTCGCCTTAGCCTCGTCCAAAACCTTCTTCAAGGCCACCGCCTTTTCGGAAATCTGTGTGGTCAAATCGTCGGGAATCTTGCCATAGATAGCTTCGGCTTCGACGGATTTCACGCTGTGAACGATGTTGTAGATAGCATTGAACGTCTGGTTAAATTCACCGTCACGGAGAATGTTTGCGCTTGGGATCTGCGACGAAATTGTGTTATCCTTGGTATAGATGCACAGTCTGACTGTGTTCTTGACAGCGAACGAAATGTCGTATTCAAACCACTTACCGTCAACCATAACCTCGCCTCTAAAATTGCGACCGTCAAGAGGCTGTTCGTTGGCAATCTGCTTGATTTCCTTAGTTTCGCAGAAACGACCTGTCACACGACCACCAAACGCAGTTAGGATGCCGTTAGACAATATAGCTTCCATCTGCTGGATATAGCTAGACAAATCCACGGTGTTATCGGTCTGGGACATCAATTCGATGATGGTATGCTTAAAATCCATTTTTGAACTCCTTTTGGTTGTGTAGATCCGATACGAGAAAAGGGGAAGCCCGGCTCCCCCTATGTATTACTTCCGTTCCGACCTTAATTCCTTCAGCCGTTGGTAGATTTCTCGTTCCTTTGCGTACAAAAGGTTACGGAGCGAGTCGTTTTCGGCCTCAAGTTCGGCGACCTTTTTCTTGTAAGGCGTTATCCAAGTATCGTCATACGCTTCGCGATATTTCTGTGCGCCAAACCCTGCTGCGATTATCGCGACGAAGACGATGATAAGAACCAAAGTAAACTTGTCTGGGTGTCCTTTGAACATTGTTCCCCCTTAGTAATTGCACTTCGTCCTGACGGTCGCCTCGCACCCCTCTACATAGTAGGTTAGGCTGTCCGTTATGGAAAAGTTCCTTATTATCTGTTCATACGACAGATTCTGGTTATATGACCAGCAAGTGTACTTTTCCTTCTTGTTGGCGTACATTACCGTCAGTATGGGCTGTGTCGACACAGCCGCGCCTTGCAGCGTACCGCCGCCGTTCTTTTCGGCAAGGGGGTTGATGATCTCGACAACGCCGCAAGGCGTTTCGAATATGATATCGTTGCCGCGCATCACGACGGCCTTCTGCGCCGGAAGCTTCGCCCCGTTCTCAGGGACTTCGCAACCGACAATAGCAAGCATCGCGAACGCGATTAGAATGAGCAGAACCTTCTTCATTTTTACTCCATTTGGTTAGGGTTATACTTCACATTCATACTTTCCAGTATTCTTGAACTGCATCCACTTCTTGTAGCAGTCTGGACCTACCGGATAGAAGTTCAGATCGGCGTTCTCCTTGAAGCGTTCGTCTCGTTCACGGAGTTCAGCCGGGAATTCATCCGGAAAGTCCGTCAGCAAGTCGCCGCCGTCGAACCAGTGGAGCATCTGCATCTTGCTCTTCTTTTCTTCGTTGATGGCCTTTCCGCAGATGCAGCACGGCGTACCGCCGTGGTCGTTAGTCCAGTCGTCATTCTTGCGGAAGTTTGGCGACTTGATATCGTCGTGCTTGATGATGGTCATTTTCATAGCAAACTCCTTGGTTGTATAGCGGTTATGGAGAACCAGGGGAAGCCCGGACCGATTCTAGGCAATCGGTCGCACGACAAAGTCAGGCATCGCTTTCGCGAACGCTTCCCATTCCTTGTGGTACGGACAGGCTTCGGTATCGGCGAACTTCTGGTTGATGCCAGTGAAGCGAGCCAGATGGGTCTTGCGGCTTTCAGGACCATCCGTGTAGATGACCGGAGCCACGCGCTGACCGCCAGCAAGCTTGAATCTTTCGAACGAGAACGTGACGATCCGACCGTTCAACACGCCGAAGGTGGCTCGAACGACGGTCTTGGCAAAGTTGGTCTCGCCGCTGTAACCGCTGAAGTTGCTGTACATAATGACCTTGTAGCGTCCGCGCTTGACGGCGGAACTCTTGAAGAAAAAGTCGCACACATCGCGGAGAAGTTCGTCGAGAGACGAGAATCCGTGCGCCAGACGGCCTTGAACCTGAGTAAACGCTCCCAGAGCTTCCTTGTATAGAAGGTCGGAGATCTTGAGCGAGTTACCTTTCCATTCGATATTCTTCATAGACAAATCCTTTGGTTATGCCGACCGAACCGTATGCAGAACGTAGTCTCTGCAATTCGGACAATAGCAGTTCACTTGGGTGGCCAAAGTCGGCGTTTCGTCCACCTTGGTCGTGTTGTGGCAACGATTGCAAACATATTTTTGCTTCATTGGACGCCTCTTAAAAATAAAAATGCCGGGGAGACTCGGCCACTTAGCGGTGAGTTTTCGGGTAAACTTCGTCCTTGTTCTTGCCGAGCCATTCGATTGCGTTGTAGATCAAGTTCATCTCGGTCGGACTAAAGCAAACCTTCGGAGCGAACTCGTTGAACTCTTGTTGGCTAACATATCCCTTCAATGAATCGGTGATGTTGTTGCTTTTGCTACCGAAGATGAACTCCTTGCCGCCATCTGGAGTGAAGTAAATCTTCATCCAGAGTTCGGTGGCCTTTTGCGGACATCGTAACAAGAGAATCTGCGAGACCGTACCCTTGGGATAGCGGTTGTTCAATCCACGGTCTTCCTTGAAGTTGTAAACTTCGTAGTTGACCGTGAATTGGATTTGCTGCTCGCTACTTTGCGACATACACGCGCTCCGAGACGGGCTTCTTGAGCAAGGACATAGCCTTCTTTTCGGGGATGAGCTTGCGGGTGCCGTCACCGAGACGAACGAACTTCATACCAGCGGTCTGGTTCATTTCGTTCTGGATTTTGAGGATTGCGTAGTCGAAAGCGGCGCGGTCGTCTTTGCTTCGTGCCAACTTCTTGTAACGAGCGAGGGTTGCGATGATTTCAGAACGATTAGTAGCCATATTGGCCTCCTTTGTTATGGTTGATTGTTTGTTGTATAGGTTTGATGATTGGTTAGGGGAAACCCGGACTGCGTCCGGATATTCCTAACCGCCAGTTTTCGGTTCTTTCTTCTTGGCTTCGTACTGGTCACTGGCTTGCTGAAGGGTAGAACCAATACTGATCAAGGCGAAGCACGGCAGAATGAACACGACGTTTGCAGAACAGACCCAAGGTATGATACAACAAGCGCAGAGGATGTTGAGGACTACCTTGATTTTGGTGCCGTTCTGCTTAAAGAAACGGTTAAGTCTTTTCAGATTCATTGGGGTTCTTTCCTTGGTTATGGATGACACCTTCGTTTTCGCCGTTGTCTTCTGGATCTTCGATACCAAGCCAATCGGATGTAAAGGTAGGCTTTTCTTCTAGCTTCACGCCAGCCCTATCAGCCGCCATTTCGTACATATCTATTAGTAAACCATCTTCTGGGTCAACCATTAGCTGATAGAATGCGTTTCGCATCTTTATGTTCTCGAAAGACAAGCGCAACACGCAAGTCGGTTCGTGTTGCAATTTCCACACGATATCGTCAAGCATCTTTTTGACTTTCTCGTTCGGTGATTCCGTCAAGTGCTTGCGATCCATCAGTAATGCGTGAATCGCGAATCCACCGACCCACAAGACAGCAAGCGGGTACAACATAAGTGGAGAAGTATACCAAGTGAATATACCCATTAGTATCAAGTTACACAGAGCGTACAAAACGATGTAGATTGTATTACTGTGGGTTTTGCAAAAGTTTTTCATAGATTCCTCAAATTCAAAAATTAAAATTCCAGATTGTAGACATCGCCAGTGTCGTGAGCCACGATGCGAGCCAGATCCGGCACGAATCCGTCATACGTCACCGTGTCGGTGATTTCGCGCATCAGGCGAGCGGCTTCGGTGATGAGGTACGCGTCGTAGTTATCGCGAGAACGGTCGATGCGGTTGATACCCACTTCGTAGGACGTGTTCACCTTTTCGCCGTGGTCGTCGCGGCGGTAGAAGGTCACTAAGAAGTTCGGATAGGTGGTAAGCTCGTTCAGCTTGGACAGAAATTCGGCGAAACGGACAACCTTGTCGAAGACGGTCTTGCGTTCACCCTTGGCGAAGGTCTTCGGCACGTCCTGTTTCACAGCCTTGTGCAGTCCCACACGCTGGATGGTGTACTTGCGGCTCCCACGGTCTTGGGAAACGCGGAAGCTCTTGTCGCCGAAGACGATGGAGAGGTCGTTCAGCACGTCATCAATCTTCTTGAGGAAAGCCTTCTTCAGGAAGCCGTCGGTCTGCTTGTACGCGTCGTCGCAGAGGCTGAAGGTAAATTCGCCCGTGCGGTAGTTCACCTTGTCAGTGTTGACCGCAGTGTCAAGGTGGTAGAGCTTGTAGACCGGGGACGACGTGATGGTGGTTTCCACCTTGTCCATCACTTCCTTGTCGGCGGCCAAGACGGTATCAACGGTAAATTGCTTCATAATGAACTCCTTTGGTTGTGTAGGATTGATGGATGGATAGGGGAAACCCGGACTATACCATAACAGTCTTGATGTTTACCTTCCACACATATTCGTGGTCTGGGTCATCGTCGGGCGAGCGGAAATACTTGCCTTCCTCGATGTCCTTCAGGCAAACCTTGATGTTCTTCCAGCCGTGGTCAGAGCATTCTTGCTTGACATCTTCCTTGAGATATTTCCACGCCTGCTTCTTGTCGAATGTGTTATACACACAAATGCTGGTTTTATCGTCGGACGTAATGTCACGCTGGGTTGCTACGATTGTGAACAGTTCTAGCTGCATAGTTAACTCCTTTTGGTTATGCTATCCGACAATATACCCACGGTTGACAAGGAATCGGTTAGCGATGTTCAAGATCTTGGTCACGAAGGCTTCGTTCCCCTTCAGTTCGCAAGTCATCACCTTGTTGTAGTCGTGATGACCATACAGCGGAGAACAGAAGTACAGATGGTTGTGTCCTTCCATAGGAACCTTCGTGTAAGATGTTACCGGCTTCGTCAGCAAGTCGCGCAAGCATTCAATAGCCACTCTCTTGTAGTGCGCGTCTCCGTACTGGCTATAACCGCCTCGGCGGAAGAAAGCGTCCGATTCGGCCTTACGGCGGAACGCTTCTCGTTCGGAACTGTGGTTTGTGAGACCATAAATAGCTCGGCGCATCTTTATGGTGGTCGCTGCCTTTTCAAGAAGTTCCTCAAGTTCGCGAGGGGTGGGCGTATGACCCAGCTTGATAGCGGCAAGATGCCACACTTCGGTCTTGTTGAACGCCTTGATGGCGGCTCGGAATGCTTTAAGCGTGAATTTCTTCATCGGTAACTCCTTTTGGTTGCATCGGTTTGATACAACCGCCGGGGAAACCCGGACGGTTGCGATACAGTTACTTAGGCTTTCTGGTTATGTAAAGATTACCGACGACACGGATTCCCTTGCGTGCGTACTTACGCTTGAACGCGTCGAAATCCGCATTGAAGCTGGTCTTTTCCCAGTAGGCGAGACCGTTGGCGTCAAGCTGGCTGTCCAAGAAGTCATTGACGTACTTTCGAGTGTCGTCCACCTTCTTGGAAGATACGAGCGGATTGCTCTCGCTGTACCCCTTTGCCGATATGCCGATACGAGCGTACAGACCCTTACGCCACAGTTGACCAGTTGCGTCCTTTGTCGAAACGGTTCTGTGTTCGATGGTAATCGTGAAATCGTCGCGGATAGCCCAGTGGGTGTTGCTCTTGAGCGTGAGCGTTATACGGGTACCGTGGTTTTCGGAACCACCATCCAAGAGCTGTTCGACACGATGCATTTGCAAGATTGCGCCGAATGCCGATACGCAAAGATTGTGGAGATCAGCCCAGACAGTTCCTTCCGTGTCTACAGTCGGCGGATAGACATCCAAGCCGCTCGTGTAGGTATCTGCGACCTTTTTGACGAGGTTAGCGATACTCGGAAGTGATAGTAACTTCTTACCAAATTCGACCATATTCATAGATAACTCCTTGTTTTGGTTACAGGTTGACAATATCAAAAGAGGGGAAGCCCGGCTCCCCCTCGGTTAGTGCTACACGTAGATGTACTCTGGATGCATCTGCAAGTATTCGTTCAGAAGCGTCTCCCGTCGGTGAGCCTCTATGATCTCGATGAACGCGGTCGCGTGATGCCGCTTATTAAACCAGACCACGCCACGTTCAAATGTCGGGTCGTCTTCGGCGAGCTGCGTTGCCCACCACGCATCCGAACGCATCGTTTCGTCTTTGATTTTGATGTTTTTGGCCTTGTTTTTGGTTACATACTTCCAAATCCCACGGCCAAAAAGGATAAACCACTTGTATTGAATGCCGTAAAACCAGCACCTGCCTTTGGCATACCATTTCTTCTTCAATCGCCAATTCTTCAGCCGCGAATACCCAATCTGGTCGTCGTCGAGAGCTGGAACTTCTTTCGATGAATTGACTAAGTCGCGAGAACCGTCTTCGACAAATTGGCGTTTAGTGTCATTCATAATCTGGACGGCGCGTTGACGCTTCTCTTCTTCGTCAACGGACTCCTGATTCAAATCATTCTTTTCACAATCCATAGGAACTCCATTTTCAAAATTATTTTACGGTCTTCAAAACAAATCTGCGGTAGTTGTCGGTAAGCCAAGTTTCCAAGGCTTTCTGTGCTTCCACCAGATCTTGCGGTTCAGCCGGGGTTCGGTCGGCCTTCTTGGTGAAGACATACCGGAATCGGTCATAATACTTCATTGCTTCGTAGAAAAGGTCTCCACAATGGGCTACCTCGCCAACACTGCAACAGAAAAATGCTCGATTCAGGCAACCGTCAGCTATCTTGATGGAATCGCCGTCGACTATGTACACACCGGCCTTGATACCGCCTTGGATGAACTTGGCGGCTCGTTCGGGTCTCGTCCGTTCCAGCTCGGCAAACCGCTTGCGCCACTTCTCGTCGGTTTCCTCGCAAGTGGGGAGACGGAAACGAGGCTGGATTGGACTTATGATGCTTTCGTGTTTCCAGCCCCGACCGTTGCTTACCGGAAACTTGGTCTGCGTATTATGGCTGATACCTTCCATATTCTTCGTTCTAGCCATACCGACCCCCTAGTAGGTGGTTACGTTCCCGGTGTCTTCGTTGACGACCTTGGTGATCTTGCTCCCCTTGGGGAAGATTGCCGTGGCCTTGGTGTAGGCTTCGTCGACGGTGTCTCCGACCGGATAGGTGACGGACTTGCCGTTCGGCGTGTCGGCGTGGACTGCATAACAATACTTGGCAGCTTGCATTTTAAACTCCTTGTTGGTTGGTTACATATTGACAATACCCCGGATGGGGAGACCCGGACCCTAGCCGAACAGTAGCTTCTGCACGCAAGCCATAGTCTTGTCGATCTTGGCTTGCAGCTCCTTGCGGCTAATCACGCTGAAGCTGGAACCGGGCGAGATGAACGTGCGGTGGTCGCCTTCATCCGAGAATGCGCGTACATAGGGGTCTTTGCCTTCTCGGAGTACCACATAGTCGTATTCGATAGCGAAGATGGTCTTGTACTCCTCGCTCCATTCCACGTTCTTGACGATGGCGTAGGAAGTCACACGAGTAGAGAGGTCGATGATGTCGTTGTTGAAAACGATAACCACGCCGTTCAGCTTCGCGCGGATGATGTCTAGGATTTTCTGGTGGTTCGCGTCCATCAGATCTTCGTTCCACACCAAGTCTGGCTTGGTGTAGAAGGCGGACGGCTGGTAAGTTCCCAGCTCTTTGATAATATCGTCGGTGAACAGCTTAACAACTCTGGACATACATAACTCCTTGGTTACACATAAGCAATACCCCCATTGGGGAAACCCGGCTACAGCCGGGACGGTCAGTCCGTCCGCTTATACTTGCTCGGATGCCCCGGCTTGACATTGGGTATTCCGAGACGGTGAGCCTTCTGCGAAACCGCAGACACGCTGATATTGAACATCTTGGCGATCTCGGTATAGGACATTCCGTCGGATATGTACTTGAGAAAGCGTTTCTCCTTGATTGTAGACCAGGTGTCTTGTCGCGACGTGTCGAAACCGGCCTTGTGCAAGGCTCGCTGAAAAGTCTTTGGAGCGACGTGGTACTCTGTGGCGAGGCCGCGCAACGTACCCTCGCCATTGCGATATTTGTCGATCATCTCCTCAAGGACTTCCGGAGTTCCGTTGACCTTTAGCTTCTCGCCGCTATATCCCAAGAGCTTGCGTATTACGCCAATGTCGATTCGCTGGATTTCTGGGTACTGGGCAAGCGCTTTCCTCGCTTGCTTGACCGTCCCCTTGAACAGCGGAAGAATGGATATAAATTGTTCCTCTGTCATGATGAACTCCTTTGCGAAGGGAACCCCGGCTAACCTTTGAGAAGTATCTTCTCAAGGACTACGGTCAGCTTCTCTATCGCCTTCACCTTGGGGTCATTTACCGCCCAAGAGATTACCACGGACGCGTAAACATGTCCACCAATCGAGCGGCCTACGAAGCACTTCCCAGCGTCAGGGAAGAACGAGTGGACACCGCATTCTACTCCCTTACCGAAATCAACCTTCTTCATTGCGGCCATTACGCTCATGACGCTGATGGGCTTGCCCTGAAGCTCGCGTCGCAGTTCGTCCTCGTGGTGGAAGTCGTTACGAAGACAGCTAATAGTGTTGGACTTGATGTCGGTGTAACCGAACACTTCCGCAGGTTCGGTCTTCTTTTCGACAATGCTCTTTTTAGTTGCCATAATGATTAACTCCTTTTGGTTGTGTAGTGGTTATAGGTAACCAAGGGAAACCCGATCCCCCTAGGCCAGTGCCTTGAGCTGGGTCTCGCTCAGCCGTGCGTTCAGCCTTACGTGGGCGGCTAGGCTTCCGCTGCTGCCGAACGCTATGCCCAAGTCGTATTTCTCGACCAGAGGCTCGCCGTCAGTGCCGATTCCGGTCGAACCGTCGGCCTCCACGAAGCGGACTTCTCCGAGACCGGAGTCCACCACGCGGCCTACAGAAACTTTTTCTGCCGTTTTTTCGCAATTTTCGCCATTTTCGGCCTCTCCGAACCAGATTCTGCCCCAGCTATCCTTCGGCAAGTCCTTGTCAGCGTAACCGACATAGACGAACCTCTCCGAGAGCGGTCTGGCCTCGATCTCCGCAAAGGACTTGTAAGCGTCGTAGGTGTACTTGGACAGAAGCTCCTTGACGGCCTTGTTGTAGCGGCTGTCCGCCAAGAGGAACACGGACTTGATCCAGATGTTCACCAAGTACCCACCCCAGCTTTCCATCCAGATGTTCACGACCTCGTTCTCCCCAATGGAGAACTTCAGCATAGTCCCGCCGATTCGACGCTTCGTGTTGGTCACTCGGTCGGTGTCGCCGCTCGGAGACACGCTCCCCATCAGGTCACGCATCCGCTGAATCTTGTTGCTATGCGGATAGTCTAGGTCGACACTCACTCCACGGCTCGACCAGCAAGAACGCCCGTTCATATACGCCATAAAAATCTCCTTGGTTACATATGACCGATACCCCAAAAGGGGAGACCCGGCTAGAACTCCACCGTTTCCACGAGTCTGCTGGCGGCTCGGTCGGAATACACCTGAGCCTTGCCGAGATTTTCCGGCTCCCAGATCGACTTGGCGCGGTCAGCCGCCTCAACGCCGTCCTTCGCCCATACGGTGAAGAACTTCGTGTCGGAACCGACCAGACCGACCGTCCATTCGGTCTCTATCGCCACGATTTCCCAGTCGAGGACACCCTTGCGGCTGTACTCGTGGATGCGCTTCAGCCACACCTTCACCACGAACTTGTGGCTTGTCAGCGTCCGACCGAGGTCAGCCGTGACCCTGATACCGCCGTCCGGATGCGTTTCCGTACCATTCATACGGCTCCACCTCACGTTCTCCTGTGTGAAGTCCTTGAAGCCGTCGGCGTGGACGACTTCCGCGTCGAAGCTTTCCCAAGCCTCAAGTAAGCTCTCCCTCAGGAAGAAGCGGATGATTCCGCAGATTTCGTCTAGGCTTCCTCGCTTGTACCCGATGATGGTCGCGAAATACTTGCTCAATGTCTGTCTGAACGATAATGCCATAAAAAATCTCCTTGGTTACATATAGACAATGGCTGGATAGGGGAAACCCGGCCTCTACATAATCACTCCCTTGATCAAGGGAACCTCTCCGAGCCGCCTCAAGGCCGCTTCGGTCTGCCACCCCCGGTCGAGAACGTCGAACAAGGCGTTCACAAGCTTGCTCTTGTCCTTCTTGTTCAACGCGCCCAAGGTCTTGTCTATCATAACCACCGACACCTTGCTCTGGTCTCCCCCAGTCCACACGTTGAAGTCGAAGTAGCTGCCGTTCTGCTTGAACATAATGACGTGCCTCGGATAGTCCTTCAGGGACAGAACCACCACGTCGCCCGTCTCGTGGCTGTACTCGAAGTCAGTAAGGAGACAGTTGCTGCGGAACCGCATAAGCCTACGCTTCAACAGGTCGCTGAAGTCCTTGTCGCCGAACCAGACGGACTCCTCGTTGCAGAAGTCCGTTATCCGACCGTTACACGCGGCTATATCGTGAGAAGTGACAATCTCGTTTTCCATAAAAATCTCCTTGTTGGTTACACATAGACAATACACTCTAAGGGGAAACCCGGTAGGCCGATCCCTAGTCCTTGGACAGAAATTCGGCTATGCGGAGCAAGTTCGCCTCCGCGTCCGCGAGGCTGCGGAAGTCGTTAGGCAGGGCGTAGAGGATGCTCCCCTCTTCGACCTTGGCCTCGGTCTGCCCGTCGGAAACCACTCGGTCTTCACCGCCGTTCGCGATACGCTCGTTGTCGGCTCCGGACGGTCCCCACCCCTTCGGGATCCACGAAAGGTTCACATATTCGCGGTCTTCCGCCTTCCAGTAGCGCAGTACGGCCTTCTCGGCCTCGGTCTGCACCTTCTTGAAGATGCGGTAGGTATTGCCAAGCAGCTTCGTGATGTAGAAGTCCTTCAGGTCGAACGACTTCGGCAGCTCCTTGCCTTCCACGACGTAGGTGTACTCCACCGCGCCTAGGTCGACATTCTCGCAGTTTTCGAGCATACTTTCGTTGGTAGCCATAAAAATCTCCTTGATGGGTTACATATAGACAATACTCGGTTAGGGGAAACCCGGCTATTCTACATACCGTGTTTCTCGACAAGTCACATCCGATAGGCGAACCGAAACCGTCTTCTCGGTCGGGTGGTCTTTGGCTAGGGCAAGTAGAAGCTCTCGGTCTCGATTCGGGTCCGGCTCCCACTGGGAATACATTTGGGCTAAATCCTCTCGGCTCTGCCTGTATTGGTCAAATTTGGCGTAGCAAGCGTCCAGACTAGCATTTATTGTGGGTATGTCGCCATCCCCGAAATAGTCTTCTATGAGTAAGAATGCTAGTTTATCCGCGTCGTTCAATACCAGCTTCTTATGCTCGTATTCGGATATCTCGGCCTCGGTCAGGTAGCCGTTTACCGTGAATGTCCTAGTAGAAGTCTCGGTAGGGTAGAACCGTTTGAAGTAGTTTTGGAGCGTCCACCCAGTAGCCGATAAGTCGAACGACGGGTCAGCCGCGATTACCACGGAGTCACCTTCCGACCTAGCAATTCCACACGGAAAGAACAAAACGACAGCCTTGCTCAACGCGGGTCGTTCAAGCGAACTGGTTATCTCTTCCGTGAAGGTGTATACGCAGTCCTTGGTGGTCGATCCACCGTCAGTACCGCTCACGCCGTTGTCGCTTCCGCACCCCATAAAGAGGACACAGAATACCATAAAGAACATATAGATTGCTTGTTTCATTTTTGAACTCCTTTAAGTTTGGTTACATATAGACAATGATCGGTATAGGGAAACCCGGTTCCCTACCGTTCAGTCTTCGTACACAACCCTCTCTACACACTCCCTAGTTACTAGGGTATAGTTGGGGTCATACCTCGCCGTCTGCTCGTCATACGAACCAGACAGCCATTCACTGCACCGCTCCGAACTGTAATAGCGGCTGTTCTGCGTACACACATCCCCATACCCCAAAGGCTTGTCGTAACAGATACGGCTGGCTGAACTGGGGTTCCCGTCGCTTCCGCACCCAATAAAGAGCGCACTGATAAGAACGGCTAGGACATAGATAACCATACGCATATATTCTAATCTCCTTTGGTTATGGATTGTCTTGGGACGGTGGCACCCGTCCGAGCACTGCACAGATTCCCCATAGGGGGAAACCCGGCTACCTTCGGAAAGTGCCGCCAACTAGTCCCGTGTTCCCGGACCGTTCCCAAACTAAAAATACGCGAGAACAGAGGTCTAGTTCTCGTATGTTGATGAAATGTTGATAAGTTGTGTAGTGGTGGCAGATTGTGGGGACAAGTGGTGGGATCCACCTGTCTGTCCGGCCCTGCCGGGTGGTCTGGACTAAGTAGACGCACATCGAGACGTTTGGGTACACGCGCAAGGGGTCGCCGCGAGGCGGCACGTGCTTGCACGGCTCCGACACGCTACCTAGTCTGGGAGTGTTGATAAATTGTTGACAGTGTTAGTACACAAGTGAGCAAGGTTTCACGTGGAACATAGGGTCTGGCAGCAGCCGCCACGGCTTCCCGAAGGGGAAAAGATGGCAAGGCTGCCGACCGGCCAGGAAAGTAAAAAGATTTTTACAGAATACCCAAGTGGGTAAATGTAAAAATTATTTTTCACCGAGGCATTCTTTAACGCAGTTAGTATCGAAGTAGAAGACCTTGAAGGCTTGGATCAGTCTGTGGGCGTTCTGCTTTGTCATACCGTAGCGTTTGGCGACAGTTTCGAGCGAGTCAGTGGACTTGATAAATTCCTTGTAGAGTTTTTCGCCTTTCTTGACTGCATCGAGAGACTTCTTTGAGTATTTGGTCTTGAAAACTGATGTAGAGAGTTCGCTTGCGGCGAACTTGATTACATCTGCTTTCTCGCGGTGCGGTGGAACGACTCCGCTGTTGACCATTTTGACCTCGTCGGCGGTGAGCGGCTTGGTCTTATAGATGTTCTCGAAGTCGATATTATGGAAGGCGGCGACTTTTACAGCTTCGTTCCAAGATTTGCCTTTAGGCAAGATGCCGGAACGGAGTTGGTCGATCTGCTTTGGGGTCCACTTTTCGTCGACGATTTTAGCTTTATGGAAGGTGAAGCCGAGCTGTTTGGCTTTGATGTGACAAGCTGCATGGTGCGGATGGTTTTCAGGAATAATCCCACGTTTGAGCTTGTCGATATCCTCCTCAGTCCATTCATTATAGGTTCTACTCATATTACGCTCCTTTTGGGAGATCTATTACACGAGTAGAAATATAGATTAAAATGGGCTAGATGTCAAGGTTTGAATGTATGTTAAAAGTCTTACAACGGATAGATAGGGGGTCTGGGTAGACTCGTCCTATCTGGGGGAGTTACTTGAAGATGAAGATGTTTTCCGGGATATTCTGGAAGCGTTTGACATCGTTCGTGTCGCCACGGTCAGCCGCGACCTTGATGACGGTCTTGATGGCCTTTTCGCGCTGTTTGGGCGTGAAATAAAATTTTCTGGCGTACTTGTCGAGAGACTTGATATCGACATATCCGATGAAGAAGCCGGTACCGCCGTGGTTGTGACCGAGACCGAAGGTGTTATAGTGGTAGACGGGGGGATCGGTTTCGACCCACCAGATGTTATCGAAGAATACGAACTGGTCTACGACTTTCTGTGCAGCTTCACGTGCTTCGAGCATCATATCGGTGACGGCGACGGAGCCGAGGGTTTCGATATCTTCAACGGACTTGAAGAGTATCTGGGTTTTGGCGTTGATATCGGAGACCTTTGAGCGGATTTGCCATTCGATTTCGTTTTCGACGACATCTTTAGTGTCCATAAAGAGAGTCGAGACGGCGGAACCGTGGGAATACATTACCGGACGGTAAAGCTTTCCCTTGTATTTCCGGATGGGGGTATCGACGAGTCTGAACTTGCCTTTAGAAGAGTCAGTGAAGTCTTCGAAGGCTTTGGCGTCCTTGTAGACGGAAGCGTAGTCACGGACGACGTAGACCTTCTTGAATTCCTTTTCTTCGAGCTGGCGGCAGTCAAATTCGTAGGATTTGGTGTAGATATGGTGGAGGTTGCGGCGGTGACGCTTGGATCGGCGGAAGATGCTGATGTAAGAGTATTTGGCTTCGAGCTTGAAAAGTTTCATATAGACTCCTTTTTGGTGGTGTATAACCAGAATAGCCGGACTGGGGAAGCCCGGCTGGTTTTAGGGGTTCTGGTTAAATGCAGCGGTCATAGACGCGGTTGAAGACATCTTTGAAGGCGGCGGGGACAGAGTCGCTTGCGACGTTGATTTTCATAAAGTCTTCTTCGTCGAAAGCATTTGGCGTACCTTCGTTGTAGTGCATACCGATGTAGACGAGACCGGTGTCGTAGTCGATTTGGGAGATAAAGACGTGACGGTCGACGGTCTGGATAGCCTTTTCGAGGGTCTGGAGCTGGTCATCGGTGAAGATGGTCATAGCTCGTTTTTGGGGGTTGGTGTGGATGATTTTCGTGTTCTGCATAGGAAACTCCTTTTGGTTAAGATTGGTTGACACTAACCAGATAGGTGGTTATGGGAAACCCGGCTGGGTTTGGTCAGTTCGGGAGGCACGTTACGTGGACGTTCAAGTTCTGCTTGAGAGCTGCTTCCTGGATCTTGTCATAGATGAAGTTGATAGCGCGTTGGGGGGTATTGTCGACCGCGATGACGGTGATGACCCGTCCGATTGCGCTAGAACGGTTAAGCATTTCGGATATGGCCAACCGTTCTGACTGGTTATAGCTATCCATAGGGATGGAGGCGATGATATTGGCCATAAGTTTGGTGGCGTAGTAGAGTTCAGTTTCGCCTACATTGAACACAGCCGTAAAGGACAGCAAACGGTTATTAGGTTCGTTTCTGTAGAAAATCATATATACCTCGTGGTGGGTTGCGTTTTGTTAGTCGTCGAAGACGATCTTCCCATATTTATCGGCTCTTTTGACCAGATTGTCAAACGATTTCAGATGGAAAACAGCCTCTGAAGCTTCTTGAATAGCTCTGGCGAGGCTCAAAACGAGATGGTAATAGGGTCGGACCTGTTTTTTGCTTGGTTTATCGAGTAGGTTGACGTGCTGCAGATAGGCGACAACCTTAGCGTTGCCTTCTTTGGTGAAGACGGGTTTGTCGGCCTCGAAGTAAGCAGCCAGACCAATACGTTTACCGTCTTGGTTGATACCGGCCGTGGATATAGTGACTTTAGCCCAAGCGGCCTTGATTACGACGGATTCACGACCTTCGTCGTCTTTTTCGTAAGAGAGTTGGCACATCTTGGGATAGAGCTGTCGAAATTCGGCGAGATCGCCAGTAAACTGACTACCAGTTTCGTCTTTAAAGATGTAGTTCTGCTTTTCGAACATTTTCTGCACAGTTTTGGCAGTAAGGGAAATAGAACGGTTAGACATAACTAATCTCCTTGATGGTGGATATACATAACCGGCTGGGATCGCTTTATAGATGCTAGAGTTGGGGAAGCCCGGACCGGTGTAGTCAGTGAGGGAGACGTTGTAAGCGAAAAAAGAGGCCGGGGAACTTCCCCAGCCTCAGTAATCGGCAAGGTCACAAGTGTTTGTTTCAATACACTCATTTGCTCTATTGGAGCCAAATGATATATTGTTGTGTTGTGTTGTGTTGTGGTTGTGGCCTATCGATCTTGCCCAGGGAGAGGCTTGACCGAGCCGTTTACTTTATAAGCCCTGTAGAGGTTGACGACGAAGGACGAGTCGACCTTGGAATAGAACGCCCGGTCCTCGCTGTCGATATGGTGGCAGACAAAATTTAATTCTTTTTCGTAGTATAGGCAAGATATCGACGAGAAAGAATTAAAAATTATTGCTTGCTGCAGCTGGTTCTGGAATGCGGCGTAATTATCTTCGTAGGCGTAGCACGAGTAATCGTTCGGATCCTGGATCTGGAGACCGGAGAATTTCGGGTGGAACGCCCATTTCAAAGAAAATTTTTTGCAGTCGATAGAAGCAGCCAGCAGCACTGTCGCGAAAGCGACAATGGTTGCTAGAAGTTCTCTCATTCGGATTCCTCCAGTTTTTTCTTGTAGAGTTCGACGGCCTTGTTACCGGATTCGACGGTCTGGATCAGATAGTCGCGGATGTTACCGAGGGGGTCCAGCTTGGAGCAGGGGATGTCGTCGTTGTCGACGAAGATGTGGTCGTCCAAGTTACGGATGTACTGGGAGTAGACCGACCAGTTGTCGTCTTCCGGGTTGTAGGCGAGCTGGAGCTGAATATCGAAGTCTGGGAGCTGGTTGTAGATATTCTTGACGACGAAGATAAAATCTACATAGTCGTCCTTGGCAGCGTCCATAATCCACTGGTCGATGACGGTGGGACCGTTTCCGAGATCCGTGGAAAGAGCTGTCTTCAGCATACCGAGGATCTGGTCGCCTTCTTTCGAACCACGGTAATGGGCGAACTTACGGAGGATGGAGGTGGAGTTTTCGACGCAGACGCGGAGGGTGGACTTTACCGGCGGGAGTCCGAGGACGTGCTGGAGTTCGGATTCGAAGGTTTCGGCGACGTAGTCCTTTTCCTTGGTGCAAGCGATAGCGATGCTCACGTTCTTGGGTTTTTTGACAATGAGCTGGTAGACGAACCCCTTGAGTCTGGTGAAGACGACCAGTTCGACTGGGTAGATACCGTAGGTAGCCGGGAATACCCAAGCGATGTCCTTGCAGATCTGCTTGGTTTGGACGTGTTCCACGTCGATGACGAGCTTGTTCTTGGAGTCTTCCTGGATCTGTTTGGCGATGCTGGCGAGAGAAAGCATAATTGGTCTCCTTTGGTTGGTTGTATAGGTAGAATGGGTGTCTTGGGGACACCCGGACTGGACTGGGGATTAGTATTTACACGAGTGGTTGATCTTGTTGGAGAGTTCGTTGAGATAGGCTTGGCGGTCGGCAATCTGGGCGAATACTTCGCGCATAGTGCGGATAGCGTCGAACACTTGCTTTATCCTTTGGGAGGAACGTTTCTTGACATTGTAGATGCCGATGGTATGGTACGCGTTGAGGTTGACCGCTTCGAGGCCGCCAGTGAAGGTGAGCTGGTTGGCGAGCTTGTAGCCGACGACGGTAATCGCCATACGGTCGAGGCAGCCGTCGTTGGGTGCGGTGAGACGGAACGCGCCGCCGATATCGGTATCGTGAACCTTGGGGAACTTGACCAGCACCTTGACGCCGCCTTCGAAGGTGGCGAGCTGCATAGAGCAGTTGGTGGTTTTGAGAAGGTTGGCGAGCTGCTTGGTGACGAACTTGTTGCCGATTTCCGGCGGCAGATCGGAGGCGCAGCGGATATCGGAAATGATGGTTTGAGGTTTCTTAGCCATATTGTTACTCCTTCGGTTGGTTGTATAGGGGAAATGGCCAGTCTGGGGAGACCCGGACTGGTCTGGGGAGTTAACTGCTTGTAAGAAAAATATAAGATTATTCTGTGCAGAGTTCTTGGGTGTAGAGGATTTCGTTGATACCGAGCTTCTGGGTCATTTCCTTTCCGGACTTGGTCAGACGGATTGAGAGGCAAGAGGCCGGCAGCGCGAACTTGATGTCGCTTTCGTTTTCGTTGTAGATGTAGCCGATGGAGAGGGTGACGCCCAGATTGTACGCGGCGACGTAGATCTTGGCGAGAGCCTTCGAGACTGGTTCGAGCTTCTTGTCCAGTTCGACATCCTTCATATCCTTGGCGGAGTGGATGGAGAGCTTCTTCTGGGGGAGTTTGGTGTAGTTGATGAATTCGTGATATTCGCGGACGACGGTGGCATAGTCGTCGGGACCGTCGAACGTGACTTTGTTGTAGGCCAGAAGGAAGTTGCGGTATTCCTTCGTTACGAGTTTCTTGACGTACTTGTCCGGAATGATCAAGTCGGTGTTGAGGTTGATTCTGACTTTTGCCATTTTTAAGCTCCTTGGTGGTTGGTTGTTGTATAGGAAGAATTACCAGTTTGGGGAAACCCGGTCCTAGTTGGCTAATTTCTTCATCATCAAGATCGTGTGGCACTGGTAAACAACGTCATCCATAATGCGGATGCCTCTGTCGTTACCGTCGCCAGAAATGTGGAACGAGTAACCTTCTGGAGTTCGACCCATATCACCAGTTACGTCGATTCTGACGGTGTCATCGCCGGTTTTAGTGATAGTCGCCGAGAAATCGGATCCGTCTACCTTCAGCTTGACACTGGCGGTGGATTCAGACTGTTCGAAAGCTGAAATGTAGAAGGCGTGCTTGTACTGTTTCGCGAACATAATGCCGCGCTTTTCGGCTTCTGTAAATGCTGTACCGTTCATAATGATCTCCTTGCTGGTTGGTATAAAGAAAATGACCGGTCAAGGGAAACCCGGACCGGTCTGGACAGTCGTTACGGCTTGAACACCTCGGTTTCCGGAGTGCAGTCCTTCTTGGATGCCTCGTCGGCGTAACCAGTCGGAACCGGCACCGAGCCTTTCGCCGGGTTCGGCGAGCCGTTCGGGAGGGTTTTCGCTTGGGCGAGGAAGTTGACGACGTGATCTTCGAGCGATTCGAGGGGGAGGCCGAGCTTGGTCTGGTCGTCTACGGAAATGAGAGCGGTCCAGAGCCTTTCGACGCGGACGAGGGTGATGTCGCAGTCGAACAGCTTGAAGGTCGGCTGTTTGGCGAGCCAGTCGTAGAACTTGTCGGTATAGCATTCTTCGTCGGCGACCTTGATCAGACCGGAGTCTTCAAAATATTCTGCCACGGAGCAGATATCCGGATGGTCGTAGAGGTTGATCGCTTCGACGTAGGTCTTATTCTTGTCGATTACGACGGAGTTGCAGAAGGACTGGATATTAAAATTTTTTATTCCGGACTTGTCGAGCTTTTCCTTGAGAGCGGCTTCTGCCTTGTTGGCTGCTTCTTCAACGGACCCGGCTGCGACTTGGATGTTGATTTTCTTGGTGATGTTGATCTGAACGAGGTACTTGGGATTTTTCATTTGGTTAGCTCCTTGCTGGAACGTCGATGTTTGCAATGGTGTCGTGAACGGACTTACCTTCGGAGAATCCCTTGATAAGTTCGTCGTTGTGTTCGACGATGAAGTCGTTGATCTCGTCTCCGTCGAAGTCGCGGTCGGCGAGGTATTCGTCGACGCGGACGAGGAAGTCGTTGAATGCTTGGTTTACGTCTGACATAGGGTCTCCTTTAGTCTTCGAACTTGCCGTCTTCGTATCCGTCGCAGTAGTTGACGACGAGATTCTTGTCACCCTTGGGGAGGTCGGTACGTCTCGGCGAGCCGTTGCGAGCGTCGTCGTTGCCTTTTTCCCACCACTTATTGTTGAAGCCTTCGTTGTAGTCGTTCTGGGCTTCCGGAGAGGGGAAATCGGTAGTCTTGCACGGCTTTTCGTTTTCGGCGTCGTTTTCGCCTTGGGTGTTCCAGTTGATGTTTGCCATATTGAACTCCTTTAGGTTGGTATAGGGGAAATGGGTGTCTTGGGGACACCCGGAAACTTACTTGATAGTTTTTTCGAGGCGACCGAGCTTGATGAGTTCATTGCCGATTTCGAAATTGAGTTCGATTTGTTTGGCTATGTAGTAGTGGATCGTGAAGACGGAGCCGAGGAACTTCTTGAACTGGCGGAGCGTAGCCGTCGCCTTGATGCTCTGGGACTGGTAGACTTCCAAGAGGATTTCAGACGGGTTCTTGGTTCTGCAGATTCTTGCCTCGAAGTAGGGATGTTCTGCGCTGCTGTTAAGGACGAACGCGACACAGCCTTCGATTTTGCTCGTGTACTGGATGACCAAGCGACCGGATTCGTCGATTTTGGCATTGTTGTTGAAGTCGCCGCCGAAGATGTCGTCGAGAGCCTTGGTGAACTTCTTGTTGTCGAAGAGGGTTTCTTTCTTCTGAATGAGGGTGGTGAGATTCATTTGTGACTCCTTTAGTTGGTATAAGAAAAATATCCGGACTGGGGAAGCCCGGATATGATCAGCCAGTTAGTCGAGGTGGCAGACGCATTCGGCGTACACGCCAATGTCGCTACCGATAACCAATCCGTCGCGGATAGCTTCCGGAGATTCGACCGTCGTGTAAATGTTCAGAGCGATCTTGTCGCTGTCCGGGTCGTCGTCTGCGTAGAACAGTTCGCCGTCGAAGGCGTGGTCTTCGTATTCAAAGGTGAACCAGTGTTCTTCGTTGATTTCCTTCTTGCCCACGTCGTTCAGAGTGAATTCGATTTCGTTGCCGTTGGTAAGAGTCAGCTTTACGGTGAGATCTTTCCCGAAGGGGGTGAGTTCGAGCGTGAGGTCGTCGAAGTCTGTATTGTCGCGTTCGTTGGAGGCTTTGAGCTGCATACTGGACTCCTTAGATAGAGAGGTTCAAAAACAGGCAGAGGGATTCTGCGTAGATCTTGGCTGCTTGGATGACTTTCTTGACCCAGTCGGTGAGGTCCGGGGCGTCGGCGGCCTTGATTCCGGAGAACTTGATTTGGTTGCAGAACTTCACCGTGAACGAGAGGTCGCCGAGCGGGGTTTCTACAAAGCGGATGCAGACCTGAGTTCCGTTCACCATAAGTCCGTCCGGGTTGAGCATAACCTTGTCCTTGCGGCAGATATCGAAACAGCCGACAAATTCGGTACAGCCTTCGGCTCCGAGATGTTCAGCGTCAGTATAGGCTCCAGTCAACGGACAATAAGCCATACCTTCCGGGAAATTTTCGGTATCGAGGTTCTTGTAGTAGTCGAAACCGGCGTCGATGATTGCTTTATAAGTAGAAAGTTTCATTTTTAAACTCCTTTTGGTTGGTATAGGAAAAATAACCAGTCTGGGGAAGCCCAGACCGGTCTGGACAGTTACTTCACGGTTCGGCTGCCGTGCCATTCGATACCGAGCTTCTTCGCCAGTCGGCGAGCGGCTTGGTATTCTGGACAGCGGCTGTTGTCGCCGTGGTCCCAGGAAGTGATCATACCGTGATGCTGCAGAACGGAGAGGAACACCTTGATAACCACGTCGTACGGTTCTCGACAGGTCTTGCAGAAACGCCAGCTGTCGATGCCAATACGAAGGTTAACGTCGTCTTCCTGTTCGAGGCTGAAGTTGAACGTGTCGTAACACGGTTTACCGTAGATACGGATGTATTTCTGGTTGATGTAGTACGAGAGCTTCTGGTCGTCGGGCTGCTTGGCGTTGTACGCCTCTATGACCTTGTTCAACTGGTCGACCATCAGCTGCGGGAATGCGCTGACTTCGCCGTTCTTGACTTTATCGCTCGGTACCCAAGAATTAACGTACATAGTGAACTCCTTTTGGTTGGTATAGAAAAAATGATCAGACTGGGGAGACCCGGTCACCACGAGAAAGTGTGTCCGGAGAGTCTGAACGGTGTATCGCCGCACACCTTCGGAACGTCCTTGGAATCCTCGGCTACCAGCCGGGCTGCTTCCAGATAGTCGTCCGGGACTGTGAACGAGCGTTCGTGCTTACTGGCGCACTGGGCAACCTTGCGGAGGATCACCGTGCGCTTCTTGTCGATTTCCTTATCTTCTGCCATATGTACCTCAAAAGAAAAGCCGGCTCGATAAGCTAACCGAACCGGCCTACCCAAACCAAAAGGAAACTGTGAGGGTAATTTAAACATAGCGGACGGCGGTAAGAAATGGTGAAATAAACAAACCGCCGCCCGTTGCGAATCATTATACAAGGGAGCCATCACCTGATGACAACACCAAATATAAAATTTATATCTAGGCTGTCAAGGGGTGAATGAAAATTATTTTTCCTTGACTATGGTGTACTTGATCCACGAGTTCGTACCCCACGAGGCCGGAGACTTGGCACACTTCGTCTGCAGAACTTCCTTGAGGGTGAGACGTTCTGGACGACCAGCGGCCTTCGCCGCACGGTTGAAGTCGTTGACGACCCACTTGCAAGCTGAGAAGAAACTGTCCTTGGTGACGGCGAACGGTACGAGTGTTCCGTTCGGTTCGTTGTATTCGGCACCCTGCACGATGTACTTCTTGGGGAGCTTCTTGTTGTCGATGTCGAAGACGGTCACCTGTGCGGAGAGGTATTCGCCGTCAGTCGTCTCGATAAGGAACCCTACCGTTTCGGCTGTCTTGATAGCATCCAGAACGGTCTTGGTCGCTTCCTTCTGGGCAGACGGACCGTAGACAGCGGTATTCTGAACCAGTCCGTCGTCCGAACCGTTCAGACCGGCCACTCCAGTATCGACGATGACAGCGGTCGAGATAGACTTGACGTTAGACTGGCCGATATCCTTGATCTGGTCGGCGAGCCAACCCTTCAGATTGTCTTTGGCGGCCTTGATGCTGAGGATAATGTCCGACGTGGTTTCCGGGCCGAGTGACTTAGTAGTGGTGAATGTCCAAAGTTTCATTTTGAATCTCCTTTTGGTTGGTATAGGATCAATAACCAGTCCGGGGAGACCCGGACCGGTCTGGACAGTTAGGAGTTACCGTTTACCGGCACGAGGCAGTAAAGCGACGGTGCGCAAGCACTGGGCTTTACGTTCACCACGTCGATGCCGCCGTCGATAAGCTGCTGCTTGAGCGTCTGAAGGTCGGCTTCGTGTTCGTCCTTGTCGGTGATTCTGAAGCGGAGCTGGTTCGCGCCGTCGGCCTTGTACTTCGCCACGTCGATGAAGCGAGCGTCGCAGTTCACGATAGCGTCTTCGAGGTTGGCGAACATTTCCGTGGCAGCCTTCTCACGGGTCATCGGCTTGTCGATAAGCTTTACCACGTCGGGGATGGGTGTCGTGTTGTTGAACCAGTCGAGCGTCGTGCCGCCGACGACGATGGCGAGATACTTAGTGTTAGATTTTTCCATTGTTGAACTCCTTTGGTTGGTATAGGATCAATTGAAGGACTGGGGAAGCCCGGAGGCTTCCAGTTAGTCCTAGCCGTTCGCCACCTTGAAGATGTTGTTGAGCGGTTCCACGAGGGTGTAGGCGGCGTCGATGTGGCTTGCAACCTTGTGCGCCGTGTTCAGAACTGCTCTGAAGCCTTTGTTGAAGCAAATCGACTGCGGCGAGCGGTAGTCCATAAGAATGCATCGGTCTTCCTTGGATTCGATGCGAACGAGGAAGTACGGTGCTTCATTCTTGGTCTTGCCACGAGGCATAATGGTGGCCGTGCAAGTGTGGTACGTGAGGATGACAGATTCACAACCGGCACGGACTTCGCCGAGGTTCTTGCGTTTGAAATTCTTGGCGATTTTGATTTCGTCGATGGTAATCAGATTCATTGTTAAGCTCCTTTGTTTGTTGATATAGGATCAATCAACGTTTCGGGGAAACCCGGCTTCTTGAGGTTCAGTGCCTTCGCCACACGTTCACCTTGCTTGATGAGCTTTGCGATGGTCTTGGCGATATCGGCTTCGGTCGCTTCGATGTTACCGCTCAAGATGTGGCAGCTTTGATAGCCTCTTGTCTGGAGACAGAACGGACCGGACTTGTCATAGAAGCGGTTGAACTTGTAGACGACTTCGAGCTGTTCGCCGCCGCACGGCAGATCCTTCGCCCAGAAAACAAGTATGGCGTCGTCTGGATGGGTAACCTTGAAATGGGCGCACGTCTTGGTATTGATACAGTGTTCGAGAACGGCGTGGTCGAACTTGCCGAGATTCAGACTGTAGCCACGTTCCTTCTTGTACTCTCGTTTCATAGAGCGGATGGCCGGGTTCAGTGCATCAAACTTTCTGATCATATTGGACTCCTTTGGTTGGTATAGAAAAAATAGCCGGACTGGGGAAGCCCGGCTATCCAGAGCCAGTTAGGCGTCGCCGTACCGGTCCCAGGTGAACTTCGCATAGTCGTGTGCGTTGTCGGCCTCGAAGGGGGAACCGTCGAGCACGGAGCCGCTGAAGTAGGTGTTGACCTCGCTCCAGAAGTCGTCGAAGGTGACCGCGCCGGAGGTTTCGTGCAATTCAATAATTTTTGTCTTGCCGAGGTATTCGGCGAGCGTCTTGCTGGTGATTTTTTCGCCGTCGTACCAGTGGGCGGAGAAGTATTCGAGGATTTCGTCGGCGAGGCTGCCCAGAGCGTCGCGCTTGAGCATACTGGCGAGATCCTTGTTGGCAGCGTCGAGCCACTTGTCGGCAGGGAGTTCGGCGTACTTGCCATTTACCCACTTTTCGGCGAGAGCGTCGCAGAGGCTCCAGCGGTAGGCCATCATTTCGGAATGACGGTCGTCGAGATTTTCGTCTTCTTCCGAGGCTTCGCGGAAGTCGAGGTGTTCGGAGAGCATACGGGACATCGTGTTGAGCTTGACTTCTTCGTCGCTCAAAGGTTCGTCGCTCTGGTCAATCACTTCGCGGCGGTTGTTGTCGTAACCGTCGTTGCAATAGTAGAGGCCGTTCTGAAGGCAAGATTCGTTGAGTTCCTTGTGAGAAAGCATTTTTAAACTCCTTGTTGTTGGTTGGTATATAAAAAATATCCGGACTGGGGAAGCCCGGACCGGTCTGGACAGTTTACTTGCGCTTTTTCTTCTTCTTTTTAGAGCGTTTCGATCGTTTCTTGTGGGCGGCGAAGTCCGTCACCTTGACAAAACGCTGTTCTTCTAAGAATTTTTTAACGGCACCGAAGTGAACCATAATAACCTCTTGTGAAAAATTAAAACGTAAAAGTCCGCCGCGCTGCCCAAAATACAAAAATCAACGCGGCGGACTAACTTAACCATAAGGAAAAAACTTTCCGGCCGTGCCTATGGAGTTATCGCTAGGGGGTGGCACGGCCGGAGAGTACCAACCATACCCCCTAGGAAAATATTTTTAATGGTCGTGGCAGCCAATGACCTTTGCGGTCGGCTTGTCAATGCACAGACGGCAATGGTCGCAGTGGATCGGACGGCGGACGGCACGCTTCGAACCTTCCGGAATGACGTAGGCCGGACAATAAATTTTTGTTTCCAGTCTCACGTCGCCGTCGTCGTAGACGAATGCCTTGACGTTCGGCAAGTCCTTGACGCGTTCGTATTCCTTGACACCTTGATCCTTCCACACGGAGTAGAGGATAGTGAGGTTTTTCGGAACGAGGCCAGCCTTCAAAAATTTTTCCACGAGGCCGTACATTTTCGTGTACAGGTAGGATTTCGTGTCGGGGAAAGCTTCGGCGAGGCGGCACCACATAGCCAGCTGTTCCTCGTTTTCGAGTTCGCCGGACTGGTTAATGCGGTAGATCTTGATATCGCGACGCTTGATCTGGGCGGCGAGGTCACGTTCGACCTTGTCCAGTTCGTTACGCATACCCCAAGTGTTCACGGCTTGGCTGTAGATAACCGAGGGGAAGCGGTAAGAGGCGCGGACGTAGCAAGCCTTCTTGCAAGAGCCGCAATTGCCGCAAGTACCCTTGATGTTCTTGAGCTTGCCAGTGAGCTTCTTATAGGTGTAGTCACCCATCAAGGTCGAGAACGTGGGGATTTCACCGACCTTGGTGTTGCCGCCCATATTGAAGCTGTAGGTGTGGTTCTTGGGGTCGAAGCTGAGCTTGGCGATACCGTCGCTCGGCGTGACAATGTTCTTGATTTCGTCGAAAAGCATTTGTAACTCCTTTTGGTTGGTTGCTTTGTGTATAGTGTTTATACATCGCTGGGGGAAACCCGGACGGATCCAGTCATTACGGTCGCCCGATACTCTCCACAAGCTGCTTTGCCTTCTCGGCGATGTTGTCGAACACGACGTGGACGGACGTGGACGCCAAGGAGAGGCTTGCGAGGTAGTCACGATCCTTGTGGACACCCATAGACAGGCCCCAGTTCTCCTTGATGTTCGGACGGTCGTCACGGCGGAGGTGGATAGACAGCTCGTAACCTTCGGGAAGGTGCTTGAACTGGTCGAAGGTGGCGATCGCGAGGTTGCAGTCAATGCTAGGGTTACGGTCGAACCAGTAGTCGCTCATTTTCTCGCCGATGGCGGAGAAGTCCAACGCCAAAGCGTTCTTGAGGGGTTCGGCGCGTTCGATAGGTTCTCGACAGCGCAACATAGCTACAGAGGTGTAATTGCTCATTGTTTAACTCCTTTTGATTGGTATATGATCGATAGCCGGACTGGGGGAACCCGGAACGCTGCAGTCAGTGGCCTATGGCCGGATCGCCGTAAATAGGTGGGAGCTGGTCTGAACCAGTCCCACCGTGGGTTAGTATCTACTTGGCGAGTTTCGCCTTCGTTTCGGCAAGCTGTTCCTTGATAAGGCCGACCTTGATATCGTCATTCAAGTAGAGCTTGTCGCCTTCGCGCCAGCCGCCCAAATAGAAGTCAATGAACTTGGCTCCACGGCGAGCGTAGGCGAGCAAAGTCTTCAAATTGTCAATGCTCGAGTGGTAGTCGAGGCTCGTGCGGTAAGTCCACGAGAGCTTGGCGTCCTTGCGAGGCTTGGCAACAAATTTTTTGTCACGGACAGCCACTTCAAACGGACAGTTGTCGTATTTGTTGAACAAGCCATCAAAAATCTTGAGGAAGGTCGCCTTCGTGATGGGTGCGTTACGGTTGCAAATCACATATTCGGTCGCTTCACCCTTGACAAAGTGCTGTTCGTAGCACTTGACGGACGGAATGACGAAACGGAGCTTGCCTTTGTAGCGGCGGAACACAAGCTGCGCCTCGGTGAGCTTCTTGGCCTTCTTGTATTCCACGGCTTCGCTCTTGCCGTGGGTCACGTCGGCACTGCTGTCGAGACTTGCGAAGTAGCGAATGAGGTCGTTCGCGTCAGCTTCCGGACAGCGCAGCGTTTCGGTGAAGTAGCCTTCTTCGCCGTCGTGGTCGGAACGGCTGTTGTGGACGAACGAGTCGATAATCGAGGAACCGTTGTACTTGCGGACGAGTTCGTCGAGCTTCTTGTCGAACGCATCCCACACACGGTCCATAAGGTTGTGAAACGAGTCGGTTTCGTAGCTGTAACCAGTGGAACGGTGGAACGTGACGGTGATAAGTTTCATTTTGGGCATTTTTAATCTCCTTTGGTTGGTATAGGAACAATGGGAAGGCCGGGGAAGCCCGACCAGTCCCAGACAGTGGCCGATGACCAGATTGCAGCAATAAAAAAGCTGGGAACTAGTTCAGACTAGTTCCCAGACAGTAGATCTTTTCGACCACCGTTAACAGAAACCTACCTAAATTTACCACGAGGATATTTTAAGTGATTTCCTACCTTGCTCATTGCTGAGTAGGCTGTAACGGCACTTAATCAGTCAATTCTAAGCGATATACCTAATATGCCTCAAGCAAATTGACAGATTTGTCTAGTCCTACTCCATTTCTGAAGAGCCTTAACACGGTCGGCATATCAAACTAGGCTTACCTAAAATAGTTTATTTATACTGCATTTCAACTGTAAAATTATTTTTTCTTGGTGAACTTCGCGTCGTTCTGTGCGCGGATATCCTTCACGCGAGAGACGAGCTTGTGGGAGCCTTCTTCGATCTTGTCGGCAGCCGCGTCGGCAGCGTTGCCAGCGGCATCCTTGACGAGGGAGCTGCCGACATCGGCAGCGTTGCCCACGAGTTCAGAGGTTGCCTTGGCTGCCTTGTCCTTGGATTCCGGAGAGGCGAAGAAGTAGACACCGGCGAGAACGCCGAGGAGGAAGATGGTGATAAGGAACTTGAACATTGTTACTCCTTTATGGTTGTGGGTTTGATGGTTTCCATCTGGTCGAGGCCGAGACGCTTGAGGTCGTCAAGACACTTGTCGTCGAACACGGCTTCGTGCTGACCGTTCTGGTGCATATTGGCTTCGAGGTCTTCGATCTGGTCGAGGTCTACATCGCCGTCGAAAGTCCAAATAGGGTGATAGGGTCGGTTAAGTTCGCGGTTCGTGATTACGATGGGCTGGCGACCGTTCGCCACGTTCAGATAAGCTTTCCAAGCCATTTTGAATCTCCTTTACTAGTGTCTTAACAACCAAAGCCAGTCGCTTTTGTCTAAATCCTCAATACGGACTTTGTTATTGTCGCTCATTGCTTGATAGTCGATTACGCGGTTCT